>JADMIO010828174.1_pt1 | contig 85334 bp, 103 predicted proteins | sample 8958161 | NCBI WGS metagenome assembly JADMIO01 (sample SAMN16585339, study PRJNA669376) | soil metagenome | isolation source: Crop rotation soil | place: USA: Cullars Rotation, Alabama | collected 2011 | reverse complement strand
GGCCGCGACTTCAAGTCACGTGAATTCCAAGCTTCGGATCCCACTGTGCTGGAAATACAGATGTAAAAGATAAAATTGTTTGATATTGTTTTCAAATATAACTTTAACACACTCGTGCAATCATTATTCTTACCACTTCGTTTACAAAAATTAACTTTTACATGGGATATAATTATCCATTGGTGCAATAAATATATGTTCATAAAATGTTTCAGTTTGATTGATTTGAAAAGTGATTCGTTTTCACAAATAAACAACAGTTTCCCGGTGACAAGCACGATTGACGTTTTTATGAAATGTTTGAAACTTTGTAATGACATGACAATAAACATCCTTGACTTTTCACTTTCACTATTTGTATAAAACAAATCGACCGCAACAAACTTGTAAATGATGAAGAGATAAAGAACGATCAAATCCGGTATATATTCGTCACATTTCATTGGTTCTCATATTTGTTATACACTTCTATATCTAGGCAACATAGCAAAAGTGACAAAAAAACGGTAAAGAATATACATGTGAATATGTACACATGTCACAGATATGATTTGCATGACCAAATACAAAAAGTGCAGCAAACAGTGATCTGTGTGATAAAAGAATACAAAGGGATGTGTATAAATTGATGTATGTGTCTTTGCAACTTTGCACACATGTCAATTACAATAGTCAACCATCCCCTCCCAATTGACGTAACATTTGTTATTAACAGATACATAATAGATTCTGTGTGAAAGTGATACACCATGTCATGTCAATTTGTATTATGATTTGCACATTTTTGTTATCTTACACAATGATAATCACACTGATAATTGGCACTGCTTGTTTTTCATTTTATCTTAACCTCATACTTTTATTTGTTCCAAGATTTGAGTGGATTTGTATACGCAACTTTCGTGTAAACATGTCTAACTTACGATCACTTGCTCAGTTGAACATTTCAATATTAACCAAGTTTAGACATCAATTCAGCGCCTCGTTTTTAAAATATTCCATGTTTTTATTTGTCTAATCATTGCTGAAACCTGTTTCAACGGGGTCACAATGGTATCAAAATGTAATTATTTTAAGATGCCATCCAACCCCTTAACTGTAAACAAACGTACTGTGTTGTTGATAACAATATGTTGTTTTTATAACCTCGAATATAATTTTATGATGCGGTCACTATAATAACAATTTAAAATGATTACAGGAGCATGTGATCACGTTATGTTGATGAGAGTTAAATGTGCAAATGCGTTGTTGTTTTTTTGCAAAATTCCTTCTGTTCAACCAGAAATTATCATTCGCCCTATTTGACTTGTGCCCCCGAACTTTGCAACGCAGTGACGCACCTAAAGTGAATTAGTTTTCGGTGTGACTAAACAATCGTAAAATAGAATGGATATGTAAAACGATGTCAATTGATACCGGAGTATAAAACGATCCCATGTTCATATACTTGACACTGCAACACTGTTTTCACATATGATAAAACACACTTGTCCGTTTTGTAATCGGATGCGCATATTTTATCACTTTTGTTATGCCCTTTGTCTGTTCTAGTGGGTGATGAGCATCAGGTTTCATTTTTGTGCAACTTTATTGACCAATATGTTTTAACTAATTCAATGCTAATCTCATTGTAACTAATATATAAATTTAGCTCTTTATCACATATATAAATTGGTGACATTTTATGGGTTGCAATGTTAATTGCAATGTGGCGACAACACGTAATATCAACACTAATTCTTGCTTGTGTAAGTAAATTGTTCAATATTTATTTCTTCATGCAATTTAGACTTATTTTCTACAACTCTGTTCTTCAACCGCCATTGATAACGAAGTAGTCGGTAAATGATATCATTAAACCATTCCATCATTAATAACATTTGCAGGTTCCCCAATAGTTAACTGCGGTACAGATTACATAGGCATCTCATTCCAAACACGGAATCCATTCAATGGCCGAGTGTTCATTAAAGTTCATTGTTCATTCCCATTTCATCCAATAACTAATAACTATTCCAGGGCTACGCGTATCAAGCGGAATGTTCCAAAGCGGGCAGCAACAACAATGCAGATGCATTTCAAATCATGTTCAATCAATGTGGTGTACGACGATCACGACAAGTATATAACTATGAATAAATGGATATGAATGTTGTAGGTGAATGGATTGGCTGTGACAGCGACAGTGATCATTTCATTTCACACACTGTTTCTAACCAAAGTTGATCGGGCATATCGAATCAATTGTTTCTATATGGAAGCATCGAAAACAGTAACACAGCAATTAGATGTGTCAATGTTAACAACACAAGATTTGAACAACAACGTCCCAATGCCAGTGTGTCGTTACGACATACTACAAGGCGATGCACAGGTATCCCTTGTGCAGCATAATCCTTCTTTATTGTTCAGGGAGCACCAGTACGTTTCGCGCGTATCGGTGACTCAGTATACCACAAATGGACGTGTGAATCACAAGTACCGAATCAATTCTGCATGCGAGTACATACGTGCATTGTTAATGATGGACAGGGTGGTCCTAATATTAATGTGCTGGATAAGGATGGGTAACCATACAGTTATTGAGATATTTGATGAACTTCATCGTTATTAAGGTGTTCCATCGATCGATATGTGCTACAAAATTTGGACTATACAGCCGATTTAATGGCAGGAAAAGAATCTCACGTGTATAAATTCGCCGATCGTCCAGCATTATATTACAACTGTCAGATTGAACTAAAAGTTAGGGATGAGATAAATGGATGTGCGGGATTGGTAAGGAATAATATTTGAATGTGGGGCACATGAACGAAATATTCAGCGTCCACAATGTGTAACTGATGGGGGCGGTAGTACACAAAACCCATCAACATTGCCTTATAATATTCCATCAGCACAACCAAATATTGATCAAACTGTACAAACGATTTACACACAACAACCGACCGATTATTGGCCGCAGCAAACAACTGGACCAGCTGTGAATTAACTCTTAATTATTGTAAACAAATATTATTGCAGATACTTAGCACAACGAGTATACTTCAATCAAATGACAATTATTTACAACAACAAATTGACCAACAACCATCAACCAGACCCACAGGTCCACTATTACAACCATATACACCAGGAGCTGGACAACCAGGCGCACAACCATATCTGCAACGATTACGTCAAGCGTTTCAAGGACGTATCAAACGTGACAATAGTTGGCATCGAACACCGCAAGATGAAATACAGTTGCAACAACAAAACACTCCAGTGTATGCTGACTTCGATTTGCCAGAAAAACGAATCATGGTGTTTGATTTGGATGCCGTTCTTGGTAAACGTTGAATCACCGTTTGTGCGAAATGTGAACTATTGCAGATGATCCAGGAAGTGATGAAAGTGAAACAAATAAAGAGAAACACGTGCTCGATTTGTTGACGAATCGTAAAGTGTCTGCAGAAGAAACATTAGAAGCACTTGGAATGTCACTTGATGAAATGGTAAACGGGTCAATATGTGTTCCCAAATTTGTGTATTCAGGTGTGCATGCATAGCGAAAAGTTTGTCAGTTATGCCGTTGCATTGGTCGGTGTGTCCGTCACAAGTATTGCAATTCTGGGTGTCATTTTTGTAAGACGAAAATCATTGTTTACTTTTGTTACTGACAAAACAAAGTAATCTGCTGTCTATTTTTAACTCGCTTTCATTTTCCTTTCAAATTCACAATCAGCTTTAAACGAAACCGCGATGCTTTCACTCTTCTTAGAGCTTTGTCATCTAATCTTTTCCCCCAATAATTATTATTTTTTACAAGCAGAATTTTTCCAATGTTTGATTTAAATGTGTGCTCATTTGATTTTCAATTATTATTCCATATTGATATTTAATCAAAGATTTGTTTTAATTTAAAAGTATAAAATGTCCAATAAAACAAAACAAAAATTTAACAAAAACCTAACAAACCACAACACAAATGTAGAAGCGCGTACAGACGAGACAATTTAATTAAAACATATATCAAAGTCGGGAAAACTTAAAGCTAGCGGTAGAAAATTGATGTTATGAAATGTGAAATATATGACGAGAATAAGTTAGTACTAGTAGTGGTGCGTGTTTCTCATTGCCGCTTATAACTTGATATTATCTTGCACTTTCTTGATGGCATTAGCAGATTCTTTGAATTTGGCACATTCATCATCCGTCAACTGCTGCTTAATAATATGTGTAATACCTTCCTCACCAACCACACACGGCAATGACAAATAAACATCATCAGTGATGCCGTGTAATCCCTACAAGTGTCATTGATTTCACAAATTCAACACAACCTTCACATTTGTTGACAGTGCACACACTGCACGAGTATTGCGTAATACATTGTAGCATATCGACCCGATTGACATCCCAATACCCCATGATGTGTATCCCTTCAGTCGAATTATTTCATATGCACTATAATTAATATAATGACACGTTTCACACTTTGTCTACCTTTTTATAACGTCCTTATGTACTTTCTCCCAATTTTCTGGATCAGCATTGCCACCGGCAGCTGGATTGGCATTTCGCAGAGGAACACCAGCAACATTGACACCACTCCATACGGCAACTGAAACAATGCAACGTTGATGTGACAATTATTTGTAATATCTACCACTTGAATCCCCATGTTCACCGATGATCCATCCATGACATGAGGCTGGTGCGAGATTCAAACGTTCCGACAACAGAAAGCGAAAACGCGAGGAATCCAAGTTCGTCCCTGAACCAATTACACGTTCCTGTGGGAAACCGGACAACTTCCATGTGACATATGTGAGAACATCAACTGTAATCAATCATATAATTGATCATGCACAATATATGTTACCCGGATTACTGACGACAATCAGAATCGTATCAGGACTATACTTCACCAAATTATGCACAATTGTTTTGAATATGGCGACATTGCGTTGCACCAAATCGAGACGACTTTCACCTTCACGTTGACGTGCACCAGCTGTTATGACACACACTCGACTGCCCGCAGTAATTGAATAATCTGTAACGTAATGGGTATTATATATTGAATTGTAATGTTACCTGAACTGGCCCGAATACGACATGGTTTTGCAAATGACATACCATGCTGTAAATCCATCATTTCACCTTTCAATTTGTTCTCATCGACATCAACAAGTGCCAATTCAGATGAAATATGCTGCAGAAGTGTTAAGATTGTCATGTAAAACACGTTACCTGTGATAATATTGTGAATGCACATGCCATACCCACTTGTCCAACACCGACAACAGTGACCTTTGCATGAGGCGTGTGATCTCCAGGTACAATTTCGTGCATTAAATGTTCCATTGTTGCTTTTATTACAGACGCTTGTTCTTGTGTTGACTGACACTCCATTTTCGACGCCATGTGCCTTTTATATACGGTAATAATGATGCAAACCTATGAAATCCTTTAACGCACATGTTTTATATATGGAACGCTGTTAGTCAATGAAATATCTATATGGCAAGTGCACTAGGCTAAACGGAGCTTACAATAAATTCGATCTAGTAGACTGATGCAACCGGAGGAAATAGATCAAGAGAAATGGCAAATGTAGAAATGATAATGATAAGGGAACTTAACTTATGACGCAGACAACAATCAACAAATGTGTTATATCATACAAGATAGAGGGATGCTAAATGTCACGTAAGCACACTATGCATTGCTGAAGTAGCGCGATAAAAACCAGTCAATACTCAAAACAGAAAATACCTTCATTTGTCATTAAACTGTTTATTTCAAATGCAAATTAAAAGTTATTATCACAAAAGTATTGGGACAAATCGTAAATAACGTTATTTCGCCTTTTTCTTCTTCGGTGCAAGTTCCAAGCCAGTGATGTACTTTCTCTCAATCTTATATTTGTTCATCAATAAATTCCCTGCTGCAACAATCTGATTACCCTGCGCCAAAATGCCGCCTATAATTTAATATATAATGTAATAATGAACAATAAATTAACCATTATCATCGCGTATAACGCAACTACTGGCCGCTTCGTTTGCAAGTAGCGTAGAAAATTGTGCAACATCAACACCAAATGTCGGTAAATTATCAATCAATGTTACCTACACATAAGAATCAGCATAAAATATGTCAGAAACAATACCTTCTTGCGTCCCATTCGTTCTTCAACCGTCATTGCAATATGTGGCTTTTCACATTTGATAATTGTTGTACGGTCAGAACGTGCAAAATACATTTGTACGGCAGGAGTTAATCGTTTTGCAGCATGTGTCATCATTGTTTTATAATCTGATGTAAAATCACGAATTTGAAGAAATTCACGCAACACATCGTCCAATTCCACGTCCCCGTTTTCCCTTTGTAACTCCTGTAAAAAGATGTTCCTGAATAAATCTTCATTCGTCACTCACATGTTTTCGCACATAAAATTCAATTGCTGGTCGTAGTTGTGTCCGTGCAATGGCATCCTGTTTTGACAAATTCTTATCAAATTCACGAAATACTGACATTGATGGTGCAGTCAAAATGTACACATCGCGAATTTCTGGCGGCATATAGTTAAAGTTTGCATCACTGAAAATAAATAAAAACAATTATCTACAAAACAATAATTACCATTCAACATCATCTTCAATTCGTTCATCAGTAACAACAAACTCCTTTAACAATGGATGCTTAAAATCACACGACTGTATCATATCAATTCCAGCAGATCGTTCAACAATATGCAATAATGGTGGTTCAATTAACATGATTCGTTGCTTCAAAAATACACCAAATTTCTTGTATGATGTACGCTTTATATCCAATCGTCGTCCAATAGGGACACATTTCAATAAACAATTCACACAAAATGTGCCAACATCATATGGGAATTGATCTCGTGGTAGTCGATATTTGACGGCAGCAAGGAAGCAGCGATATAGTAGATCATCGGGATTCTCGGACGTCGTTGCTGTTTCATTATTTTCACCTTCTGATTCTGATGATGGAGTGGTGTTAATGTCACTAGTTTTTGTGTTATCATCAGTGTTAATTACTAATCGTTCAATTGGCAATTGTGATAACATTGGAATTCGTGGGGGTGGCAGCCGTGGCCCGGCTTCCCTATAATCGAATAATGCATAGAAATAAAACAATTTATACCATAAGAAATCATGCAGTGAGTGTAGCACACTAAATCCTTTGCCTTTCATGCCACACAAAAACATGTCATCACGGGACATCAACGATTCAAGTAATGCAACCGGACCAATTATAAATTGACCATCTGTAGAATAATAACAAAACTAAAACGAAAGCATTTCAAAATGACCAGGATTGGACGATAGTAAACACAGCGCGCACAATTGTCCTTTCGCGATTGCAGCGGGAAATGTTTCCCCAACAATGACGCCCGGTAACATGATATCTGCATTTTGTTTAAATTGATTTCCGTTTGAATTTCACTTACCAGCACCCTTTTCAACAAACTGAAAAACGTTTTCCGGAACAAGTATTGTTGGCATTGATGTCTTTGTCGACCACATAAAGTAAACTGAACTCTCATTAATCATTCAATCAAACACAAATGCAAACCCGATGGCATCAATCTAGCCTCATGTTTTGCTTCGAACAACATTGGTAACTTATCGTGATAGTAAATAGTCACCATATTGCCACCTTGCATTTGCACCTTGTGCGCTGTTATGTCTGCCTTCTGATCCCATGGTTCCACTGAATTTGTATCAATTATATCAGAATCATGCAAGTCCCGCAGCAGTTTTGTTCTACGAAATATAAATATACGGAGCAAAACGAAATTCAACGCACTTCTCAGAATTCTTAATCTTTGTTGACGATTTTGTGTGAAATGGCTTGCGAAACATTGTCTTCCTAAATTGTGAGGTTTTAGGGGACAATTTGTAACACTCAACTGCACGAAGAAAGCGATATCACGCTCCTAGAAAGCGGAATTCCAATAAAACAATATAATACAATTAACTAAACGGAACTTTATTAGCTGTAAAATGTCTATAACAAATAAACGAATTATTCAGCCTCTTTTATCACAGTTGGATTTAATGCACCTTCTATGGATGGCAAGAACGCTTTGTTTGCGTGGAGTACGTTATCCAAAAAGTCAATGTCCTAAAATACTGTTTCGTAAACAGAAAGCAGACGGTTTAACCTGTGTTCGTTTATCCAATTTATCCTCAGGCGTCCAGCTCATATCCGCTTCCAAGCGGTATGCGCCATGATATTTATATGGTCCATGCTGACCCCACTCCTAAATGTTTCAACGATTACTATTTCATTTGAAATATGCCGACCTTAGGCGAAATCAGTGACATATACATTTGTCCAGATTGGCGTTCGTATAAATAATAAATTGTACCAGGCACTTTTTTCATGTTACAAGCGGCGTGATGTAAAACATCATCGCGTTTAGCCTCTTGAAGTACTCGTTTTGCCTGTGCCTAACATTTTACATGGTACATTTATAGTGTTGTGCTATCAAACCTGGAGAAATCGCATTTGTTCTGCAATAACTTCCAGGCGGCCGTGCGCTCGTGCTCGAACAAAATCCTCCGCCTACAGGTGAAAATGGTTAATCAAAATGAGAAATGACAAACTGTTTGTATTTGTCTCGCCAATTCCACCAGATCCTGGTGATCGCCACATTTAGTGACACGATTGGCGTCAACTAATTGATATCCGGATGGATTGGAAGAACTTTCCACCAACTGCACCGCAACTACAATGCATTATAGTTAGCAAACGCAAATTTGTTTCTGATATGTTAATATTAAGAACACCTTGTTTCCCCCTGCGATCTGCTCTTATCAAATGTATTCCTCCCACTTCGCCTCCCTGTTGAATCTGCGCAACAGCACTAGAGGTTGAGTCGTCAATATTCATATCGGTCATTTCTTTGTTCAAAATTTTGCAAAAGCCGAAATAACCACGTGTTAAATATGTTGCAGCGCATCTGGCAACGCATTTTATATCTCCAACAAACACGGCAACGTTATCAACGCAAATTTATTACTAGAAACATAAAAGTACAAGCAGCAATGTATGTGTTGTTTTAAGTTTAAACGTCATCACAAATATATGAGAAGAATAAACACTTCGAATATGACATGCAAACAAACGGTGACAATGTGCGTAAAAATGGAAGAAATAAATACTGTGTGAAATATTGATCTACACACTACCCTTACTCAACACGCGTCATTGTCGCATCGATTTGAGTGACTTGAGGCAATGCCAATGTCAATTTACGACGATATGCACCACGATCATTCAACTGAATCGGATTTCGTTCCAAATATACTGTTCGCAACGATGCTATTGGTGACAATTCCGCTGCAACATTTGCCCAATCATCAACATCATTGTCATTACACTGTCAAAATGTCCACTTTAAATGAACTATTGAAACAAACCCAGAAATCTTCCAGTTTCTTCAAATGCTTCATATTCGACAACATCTTTATCTGATTGTTCGCAACATCCAATGTTGTCAGATTATTCTAAATTAACATTCTTACATCTGAAAAGGGCTCTAAAGATCCTACCATATTTTCCAAACCATTAATTGTTGTCAAACCATTATCACTCAAATAGATTTCCTCCAATGCTGTAAGTTCATCTAAACCATCGATTTGTGTCAAACGATTGCCCTAAAAATTCTCTCTTAACAAAATTGTTCAAATTTAACAACATACCGGTAAACTGAGATTTGTCAGCAATTTCAATGTGCCAATATTTTGAATTTTCGTGATCTTATTCTTGCCCAAATATAAAGCGTGCAATTTTGTAAGTTGTCCAATATTTTCAATCACCTAATAACCAGATTAACATTGAATATGATAAACACACTCGAATTCGATTGTCACCCATTTCCAATAATTCCAATTGCAAATTGCTTGTCAAACCATCAATTTTTGTAATCTTGTTGTGAACCAAGTATAAAATCTTCAACTTTGTCAAAGTACCCAAATTTTCAATTTTACGCAAACGATTGTACGATAAATCCAAGTGTCTAAAACAGGAATAAACTAGTAAATTGAATAAATAGAAGCTTACTCAAGATTCACAAGACATTCGAGACCCTGGATTTTGTCAATTTGATTGTCGTATAAATCCAATGTCGTTAAATTTACTGCCAGCAATTGCGTGTTCAAATTGGTAATTAATGTAAGATGATTTTGACGTAAACCAATACTCTGAAATACGAATGAAGATTAAGAACAACCTTCCAAACCTTCAAATCCGGGAAACGTGACAAATCTGGCACCTCCTCCAGTCGTCCGTGATGTAAATCGATATCCTAAATCCAAATGTCCGTGTTGCATAAACTCATACAGCATACCGTAATATCAGCATCAAAACTATCCAAATCATACGCAATCGTACGCCAATTGTCATCAATCTCCGAATTTGCACTACTCACATCCGAGTTGACTAAAATTCGCAAACGTGGATATGTCACAGAATAACAACAAACCAGACATACGATCTTCGCTGTTATGTCGACGTGGCTGCCGAGTTTCACGTTCATGTTTGCCCTCTTCTTCCGGTGCTTCAACAATGTGCACGTGACCACTGGATGATGCTACGACGCCTGTTTTCGGCTTCTTCTCATTTGATGCCATAGTGAATTGGAAGAACTAATGAAATACAGTCATACACACGCGACATTTGAAAATGGAGAAATAAAAAGGAGAAAGTATAAATTGTTGCACCACCAAGGCAAAACAATGCAAAACAAAAAGTGGACAGTTTTCATACAATATTTTATTCGCAAAGAATGTTATGTACAAATGAAATATCTGAATTCAAATTCTCAACAAAATGGAAAGTAATAATATTGTCGCAAAAAATTATGCAAAATAGTATCACAGAATGTCGTGGGCGACTTGGGTTAATTGTCTGTTAAAACAAGCAGTATCACAGTAAAAGCAAAAACAAGTTTTAATTTGCGCAAAAATCAAATTGTATCGGCATTTCTTTGTGGAATGAGGTGTGTTGACAATAAACAAAGTATAACATGTACGCCAATATATCCCAAACATTCGTATTTGTGATGCACATCCAATGTTGTCACACACATATTTATCAAACCTATGTTGTTGAATATTATTTCATGTTTCAAATACTGCACGTACCTGTTGATAGATTAGATGCAACGAAGAATGACATTGCATGACGATTTATATGCTGCATTATGCAAGGTTTCAATTGATCGAATGGATTTTCACCTAATATGGAATGATTTACACTATTAACCAATCACCTGCTGAAAATAGCGGCGCCCTTATTGCACAACCAAACATTGCAATTATTTCAATACACATAAACATTGCAGCAATCATCATTGTCATTTCCATCTAGACATAAATGATAAATAAATCGAATAACTACTCACCGAAAATAAAATATACGTCACATTTGCCATCCGCCGAGATGGTAAAACACCAAAATAATGATCACATATACCAACTGAGATATGCAGCACACCAACAAACATGCACGTTTTCAACAATGTACCAACCCATGCTTGCAATGTCGTTCTGAAAGTTTACAATTGATAAAATAAAAGATCGCACCTCGGCTGATACGCATATACACCCCATTGCACGCCCATTAAATATAGAACAATAAAGCCAAGTAGTGAAATGATTCCTTCTCGATTTGCATCAAGTAATGAATGACGCTCATCGTTGCCATATACTCCATTGATGACAACGTTGTCCAGGCCGCCATATGATAACAAGAATTGGTGAACAAATAACAGCAACAACGTTAACCAACGACATTGTTTTCGAATATCAATTATTGTACTAAGCAATGTGATGGCAATCTAAAGGTTAACGTGAATTACACAGCCACATGGAACAACCTTCACAAATGCCAATGTGAAGAAGAAATTCCAATGCACACCATATTCTGTAACGTGTTCGTGATAATCGAGCGCCTTTACCATAAATAGACGAAAACTACCAAAAATCATCAACGGCAAAGAGAGACGCAAGCGATGTGATAATCTATAAAATGAATAAATAATCACCAAATGATTAAAGACTCACGTTGATCGACTAAGCGGTTGACGCAATTCGGGCGCTGATAAACCATTAATTATACAGAAGCCAGCAACACCCATATCCATAAATGAGTAACCAAACGTTTCCGTTTTTGCGTGATAGCGAGGCATACATGGGAAATCGACAGCAAGTATAAGAATAGCTGTTGAAAGAAGTGCGCTGCTTCTAAAAGAATGAAATCATTTCAATACATCAAATAATACTCACCTCAAATATGTTATGAACATAGGACGTTGGTTTTGCACCGTTTCATAAATGATCTGTTTGAATGGGACCTTTTCGCGATAGAGCCAAATGTATTCAACAGTAGAGAGTAATAGTAACGCAATGATGACGCACACTTGCACGAATATCAACCAATGGATGCTATTCGCTAAAATCGTGTAACCGATGATCAACGGAAATGATATGAACACATTATCGAGTACGAACTTTCTGCTGAAATAACAAAACGTTTGAACAGGAAAACGAAACGTCAACAAACCACGAATCAAAAAGTCGATTGGACGCGAAATTCGTAGCAGGAAATAACCAAGGAACAATAAGATTTCTTAACATCACACTCGTCGGCACCAGTGTAAACGCCAACATGACTTCCACAGGTGACGCGCCATCGTGCCCAGATACAAATGCTATATGCCGATCATTGATACTAAACATGAATATGATTCACTAAAATAACAGCAACACACCTCTGTGCTGGCAATAATGATTCCGTGGTATTTGAGCCCGTCATATTTCTGCACGTTCACACGTTCCCACTTCTATCAATAAAACATGTCTAAATGCTACACTAGCGATAACGACATTACAATCACAAAACTTTTCAAACCTCTCATCGATCTCAAATTCCCCGTTTCAATTTCACAAACAGCGCGATATGCACACGCAGTACAACTGCAAGTCATATTTTTACTTTGAAATAGGCGGCCTATTACCTATAAACAATCCCTACTTTTTCCAGGAAAAACAGAACAAAAACAAACAAGAGGTGCAAAAAATGGAAATGTCTCATCTTTATTTACTGATTGTCTATTTATTGGTAATTTTTTAGATTTTTTGACTATTGTCTATTTATTTATTGGTATTTTTCGAATTCAAAAATATTGCCTATTTATTTATTGGTATTTTGAAAAACTCATCTATTGCCATAGATATTGGTTCCAACATTTCGTAAAAGTGTGCCCGATTTTAGTGAAAATAGCGCAATTTTCCTGCAGTTTTGGGCAACCATTGCTCGTTTTTTCCCCTATTGAACACCCATTTTACTGGCACTTTGAGGTTTCGAATATTTTCGTTAGTTTTAAAATGCGTTTATTTGGTAGTGTGGGCAAACTTTCTGCACCACTGGGAAAATTTTATCGTTTTAAACCAAAAGCGTTCTTTTGCTAAAATCCATTGACAATTTATTCCTCTATTTATTGGTCTATTGGCAAATTTTGGGTCTATTTATTTATTGGTCTTTTAGGAATTCAAAAATATTGTCTATTTAATTATTAGTAAACTAGAAAATTTTAATTATTGTCTACTTATTTATTGGTATTTGCTACCAATTGCCTCATACACATCAACAACAACCGTACCATTCCTTGCGCGCATCTCTATCTGCTCTGCATCAGCATCTGTTTCTCCATGCATCTTAACATCAGCGATTTTAATCTTTTCTTTGCTGTGTTCAGTCGCCAGTGTTCATTGTCAGTCGCGCTGCAAGATGTTCTGCATGAAGATGGCGAGTGCGAATAAAGTCAAGTTTACTAATAATGAAGTAACTTTTTCATTGTGTGTGTGTGTGTGTGTATGTGCATTATGTCGCATTCAATTTTGTAATATTATTATATGTTATTTTGAACTGAATCGTTCTTAGGAATTTACTTTTTGGGTATTTTTATATTCTTTTAATAATTCAAATTTAATAACCCAGTTTATTCAGCAAACCGTTTAATCATGGTATGTTTTATAAATCCTCTTGCAATGCATTATTTATAAATAAGATCTAGTTTTAATGAATGACAAAACGCTTTCGTAACCATTGGCGTTTGTTTATTTAACGATATTTTTGTCCCGAAAATACAACGTTTATTTCTTGATCATCACCAATTAAGAACTAAAACACAATTTTTCACAAAACAATTATGGCCGCGAATCGCACAATTTTCCCTCGTTTTTTTGATGTTTTTCATGAACTGAACTAAAAGTTGACATGAGAAGGCAGTTGAATAACACTAGAGCGCGGTTAGCGGCCCAAATGAAAATATACACACTAAGCTGTCAAAGTTTCAGGTACACAGGTGGCTGTCCATACTTTTCATGGTGGGCACATTGTTGGAAGCAACTAATTCCCATCCATAATATGTCATCCCTATTTTGTGTGTGTGTGTGTGTGTGTGCGTTGTCAAGTGATGCTTGTTATTGCAACTCAGGAGTGGTGTGGTGTGTTTGTGACCACTACTCGTGTTTTTACACAACAAGAATATATTAATACAAAATGATCAGATTTGTGTATTTTAGATAGGTGGATATGTGTAATCAGAATAAATCACGAATTGTAATACAAAAGAACTTGATTGTTGGAGTAAAAACTCTTTCCGATTTAGTAAGATTGAATGATTTAGATAATGGAATTGAACTGATTAAAATACGGTATTTCGGATGATACTGAATATTTTTATTAAATATTTATTAAATTATTAAATGTCGATGTCGCTGTCGTTGACGTTGGTGGTGCGTAGCACCTGGATAGGTTAAATTCATTCCAACTACATAACGACATTCATTTGTTGCTCTATTGTACGAGAATGTCGCACACATATACTGGTCACACAAATCTGCACACAATCTACTTGTTGTTGTTGTCGTTGTCGTTGTCGTTGACGTTGTGTTGTAGGTAGCCCCTGCAAAATAGTGAACACATAATAAAATGAATAAATATTATTTTTAAATTCAGTTGTCATACCAATTGCTACGGCGGCGGATGTACTCGTACCTCCCGTGACCATTGTATATGGCAATAATGTTCCCCCTCCAGTCGTGCTGTACATTTCAATCGTATTCGCTGTCCCCCGGTCACCGCCAAATGCGTAGATTAGGCCTGCAAATAATCGTTATTCTTATAATGTCAGTGCCACATACCTTCTGACATAACGAGGTTGAACCCATCGTAATACCGACTGCGCGCTTGTGCCATTGCAGGTGCCGTTGTCCAGGTGTCTGTTGATGCGGTATAGATGACACATGTGTTGAGTTTTTCATACAATGTGATGGCTGGTGCAACTCCACCACAAACCAATGCTCGATTATCATCCAATGCTAACGCAGCGTGTCCCGCCCTTCCTGGTGACATTGCCGCTTTTGCTGTCCACACGGACACACCATCGTACATGCGAACAGATGTTTGAGTCACGTTTCCACTATCGGTTCCACCAATGACGTACGCTTTCCCGAGCAGTGTTACCATTGCCAGGTCGGATAGAGCAATTGGTAGTGATGTAATATTTGTCCATGATGTTACATTGGCATTTGATTGTTCACATGATGATGTTCTTACGCTTCCGTACGCTGTCCAGCCTACAATTTTCATAACGTTTTGAACAATGTAGCAATTATATCTCACCGCCACATACGATGATTGTATTACCAACAACTGTTGCTGCATGCTTGGAGCGGCGTATATTCATTGATGCAGCGGCGCTACTTGTATTCGTGGCTGGATTGAATTTCGTCACTGCGGCAAAATAATCTTGATCACCAAAACGATTAGCACCTCCAATGAAGTATGCATTTCCATCAGGGTGTCGGACAGCGGCGGCACCTTCACAATGTGGCAGACCAAATGTGACATTTCCCACAGTGTGGGGCACGGAATTTGGAAGAATCAACTGAGTACCGTCACTGTAATCGCCATTGTCAATCACTATTCCATTCCATGCACGGCATAATACAAATTGCAGTATTATTACAATACAGCAGTGGAGTTTCATGTTTGTTTCCCGGTTTGTAATCCACAAAATGTGAGCTTGTTGCAACTTCTACCGGTAAAACAAAGTTGTTATCAGGTAATTTCAATTTATTACTTGCACATTTTCAGCGTGTTTTATACACGTTTTCTTTTCACCCGAAGCACGTGACCGTGCTACACAACAACAATAACACTCAATCTTATCTTTTTCACCCGAACCTGCTTCGCCGCAGTTTATTCGTCGAAAGCGTTTGATGAGAAGTTTCATTTAAACACACACCAGAGACGTAAAAATCAGACCCGAATGGTAAACAACTTTTTTGCGTAGGTTACAAAATTTGATGAAGCGATCAAAAAAGTATACTTTTTTATTTTTATTAGGAGGAAACAGAAAATAAGAATTTAAATAAAATACTCCCTTTGCATATTTGGTTTCTTCGAAATTCAATTCGTAATATTTGTAATGTTGGAAAGAAGAAGAAAAAGAGAACATTGACAAATCTAAGCCTAAACAGCATCAATGATTGGGTGAGCGTAGGTATTTCATTGTGCCACACGACTCAACAATCAAACGGTGCAAGTCTGTCAGCGCCGTCTACTAATACTGGAACATTTGCTGTGCATGTTGAGTGCCCTTTTCAGGTGCTTTGACAAATCGTTTTCAAGTGTCGTTGAAGTCTAAAACTAAATTACAAATAAATAGATAGAAATTCAAACTGATATTAAACATTGTTTTATCAATGTCATCTTTTTTCGTATTTTTCATTGTAGTGATGGTTGAATCTAATTAAGAAATAGTTATAACAATATTATTTTAACGAAAACCGAATATGTGTAGTGGGCGTCGTACATTTCAATTGGAATGGCTAATCCATTTATTATCCATGCCATTTCTTTTCTGGATGAATTGTCATCGAAATTTGCATTTCTGTTGGATGCATTGAACCAATTTGCGGAGCCGTTTACGTATTGTATTTCCGGCAAATATTTTGATGAAAATAATAATCATTTATAAAATTACTGTAGGCGGTGACGGTCCCACTGACAGGTCCAGGACAAGTTCATTGTGAATCTTCTTTTCTTTCACATATATTTCCTTCTCACTTTCAACCATAAGTGGGCACCAATACATTTTCTATTTATTTATTGTCTATTTATTGGTATTTTTTGAGATTTTTTACTATTGTCTATTTATTTATTGGAAAATTAGAAAATTTTAATTATTGTCTATTTATTTATTGGTATTTTGCTACCAATTGCCCACCTATTTTAAATAGGTAAATTTGAAAATGTGGATTTGCAGCAAATAATTCGCTTCATTTGTTCTGTTTCGATTCTAACATTTACTGTTCAGAAAACCTTGTATTCCACACGTTGTATTTCATTTTTGAGCACCGTGTACACAAATTATGCGAAGACAATTTGAAAATGTTTAAAACACATTGAGATCATGGGATTTTTGTATTATTCGTTCTTTGGCAACATTTCGATGGTTGAACGGACCAATCGTAGACATATGAACCTCGCTTTTTGTATTCCATTGAACACAAATTGCCAGTTGTACTTATTGACTCAAATTTCGAAGTCATATCTGCTTCCGACTAAAGAAAATAGCTAAATGTATTTTGTAATTAAAACAACCTGTTTATGTGTTATAAGATATTCATTTGAACAGCCCCTGGACATCCATTCAGTGTCAAATCTTGGATCATGCACGTAATGTCTGAATAATAACGTAAAATGGTAAATGAGATATCTTCATTACGTATTTAATCCAGCTAACCAAGCGCCAACACTGACATCTTCAGAGGTGTATGTTTTGAGTATTTGTACATTGTTACCAATGAATCTCACAAGTTGATATGATAATACATAACCTCCACCAACAGCATAGGGTAAATATCGGTCACATAATTTCCACTCTTTCTCCATCCATTTACCACTTTGATGTACTGGTGCACGACCGTCAATGAAACCCCAGTAGAGGTAGGGATGTTCGATGTCTTTTAGTGATTTCAGTAAGATGCCAACACGAACAAAGGAATCTGAAGGGAAAGTATGAGTGGAGTGGATTGAGGAACGCACCGATATCTACTTTTAGAAGAAATGAAAACCGATTGGTTTGGATCACTTTTTGCATGACGTATAATGTTTTACGGGATAGTTGACTATATTTCTCTTGCAAGTGGTTCATCAGCATCTACAGAAACATCAGTGAATATTTTTATTTCATACCAAATCAGCATGTGATGCCTGTTCGATGCGTAGATTTTCAATTTCATCTGGTGTCAGTCCTTTTGTACCAATTGGAAAGTAATAACGCCATGTATCAGTACCTTGTGCTGATAATTTCAACCAAGTATTGCGTACCGTCTGTAATTGCATTTGAAAATACTACATTTTGTATTAAAATGACCTGTCGGAGTCGCATATCATTTGGTGCAGAATAAATTACAATTAGTAAATAAGTTCTTGGTAAATCGGCATTATTTTCCATTGGTTTGCCTTGTTGATTTGTATCTGTATTATGTGGTGCCTGCATTTGTCCCATGAAACTATGTCGCTCTGTCTCTGTGTTGCAATTGTTTGAGCAGAGTACGTTCTGAAATTGTAAGTTCACTTCTAAGCAGTTTTATAAAGTAGTACCGCCAACAAATAGACGGATGTCGCACAACACAATATTAGCACCAGATTTCTAGCATTGAACGTGTTCCTCCATGATACCCGCACACCACATATTGTTGTTGCCATACAACTGAAATAAGTGAAGGTAATTTAGTACATCTTTCTATTTTGGACAACAAATGTAAATTTGGATTCACTGCCAACCTGACATAAAATGCCTGTTTGAGCATATTGATTACAAAATATTTTTCATAATCTATATTCGATGCATAAAACTACTAGAACGTTTACCTCAATTGTCATGTAGCATAGAATTTGTAGCAGGTGACGCTGAGAATGCTCTAGCTTTAAAGAATGACTATTACTATTTTTAGCAAAATTTTGATCACCTATGGTGATAATCTCGTTTACATTTGCACTCAATATCCACACCCTTTTGCATAGTTGACAGATGAAACCATCTTAATAGGTTAATTAAGATGATGTAGACAATTTCATCATATTAGTCGCCATTGAAAGTATTACGAATATTTGACTGTTTCCACAGAATATTATTATGGAAAGAAATGATGTAAGCTACATATAATGGATTTATTACCGTACATAAGCATTGAAAAATGTGCGCAGTAATAATAAACATGAGTATATGTGTCAACGTAATTGCGGTTATGAATAAAGCCATTGTTATGCAACTGAGATTTTCAAATGAATTGTAAAATGAGCACGTATACAAGAGAATGTTTATGAATCGTAAGTGACTCGGTGTACGTTGCAAATTGCACCTTTTTATAATTAGTTATTGCACAGCGTGATTAATTGGTCTTGTGAAAATGAGGCTGATACTTCAATATTGTGGGCAAGTGAAGGAACAAATATTGTATGGCAATAAGTGATAATTTTGTTGAGGAGTGTAGTGACATATTTCAAATGATATTGGGTACAAATACAAATTAATATCGTCCAACAGGTTTAATGAGTCCCCTCTGTGCCGGATGTTGGCTCATATGTAATGGACTTGAGCTACCGTACACTTGTTGTACACCATTGTTTACATTCGGACGATAGATGGGTGTTGGTTGGCCAGCATTGCCATACATTCCTCCTTGAGAAGAAACCGGTGGCACAATTGTTGTGCGAGTCTAAAAATATTTATCGATAAATTTATTGAGCTGCCTGTACCGGTTGTTGTGTTTCTAATTGCCATATTTCATATAGTTCATGCGTCTTGCGATTTGTTTCAATACGGGCATAATTTGCCGCCAGACAAATCATAAAGTGTACGATGCCCAACAGAAGAATGATTGCAGCAAAGTATGACACATAATACCATGTACTTGCTGTTTCTGTCAACGCGCAAAATTGTTGAACATCGCCGCCACATAGTATTAAACGAGAATTCTAAATAATAAGTTCATAGACAAATCTTTAGAAATATACCGAATTGGTTTCAGGAAGTATGGGTCGAAATATTGTCATGTTTATACATTGTCCACTGTCACTTGATGTATTTGTTGATTGACAAACACCAACAAAGACGATATATGCAGCACATGCAGCAACTGTCACCGATAATATCACCAACCAACAAATGTACGAAATGTATGTTAAGAACAAACATATGGCACACGACACCCTCCCGCCAAGTTGTGCAGCCACACCACTAAACACCATAATGAACATTTGCGTTATCTAATCATACCGAAATGTCCTCTTTCTAGTAGCACCAGTTGACATGAAGCCCACAATGCATAAGGCTAATGTGAATAGAATCATGACGACTCCAAGAATGACAAAGATCAATTGTAGTTGATCCAACCACAACATTTCCGAGTACAATAAACGGCGAGCCTGGGGTATGTGTATTACTAATGTCGATATGTGGGTACCTGTTCGGCACTTGTATTCACTGCTTGATAACTCATTACACAGAATAAGATGACTCCAACCCAACATAATACAAGTGCTATCAATGATGCATATGGAATACGACCAAATACATCGTCCGAATCTGTTGATGATAACGACAATTTTCGGTTATTTTGCATCATTTTGCGGCAATTGTGCAAGTTGGTGACTGAAAATTCGAAATATCAGTTTAGTAATGTGTGACATACATTGAGTGTCTACTATAGTAGGATTAAAGTGTTTGCATGAACGCTGTATAATGTTAGCCAATGGCTAATCCTTGCTAACCAATAGTGAAGCTCAAATGTATATGGGTATTTCCTTTTACGTACGCTACCAACGCGCTGCAATATTACACAATGTGCAGCAGCTATTAGAACTTTCAAGTTAATGAATATTTTCAGCAAATAAATTGATTTGCTTTTAAACAGATATTTTAAATTGTTCGGTAAATAACTACAGAATACGACCAAATGTTCGTTACAGAAGTGTCCGATTAAAATAGTTGGTTGAAGGGAATCACGATGTTATTACACTCAGTCGCTGTATGTCGCTCGTTTCTATGTATACTGGGTTAAATGGGGAAACAATTCAAAAGAAATTATCACAATTGCGGCACTGGGCATAAATACCAATTTCTATAAATTGTTGTTTGCATGTGACGCGTTTTATTCATGTTTATTATATCTGTAAGCAGTTTTATCCCTTCACAGTCTGTGATACGACTTTCATTCATTGACACACTTTTCTATTACACACTTTTGTTAAATTTCACGCCTACCAGGCTAGATTATATCAGCGAGATCGTATTTAGTTTAATGGTATTTTGATATACCGATTGTTGTATATGATAAGGTGCTTATGTATATTTGATTGATATTATTTGTATGTGTGTGGCCTCATTGTCGTCGTCAACAACAATAATTACTGCAATAATTAGCATTTGACACATTTTAAAACTATTCAAATATTCAAATTCTTATGGTAACTACCATAAATGTTTCAAATTGATCTATCTTAAAGATTAGAAAGGAATGCGGATTAATTACAATTTCTCTGAATAAACAGATTAAAATATGGTTAATCATAAATTTTCATGCATGTAATATCGTGTACGTTTGAATGTTGATATTTTGATATTGCACATACAAGGTAGGCACACACATCTGGTCTCGTGCATGCAACATTGATCTTGTACACATTTTATGAGTCAAACTTATATATTTTATCATTTTGTCGTTACCCTTGTCTGCATTTTATAACTTGTGCGTCATTTTACTTGAACGTAAGACAAGCGTTTTACTCTTCCGCACACTTTATGTGACACGATTTGTTGCACACACGCACACATGCAGTCAATTATTCATTTCATATGTATTGCAGTGCGCAGATACGTGCAACGATTTCTTTTATTGACACCACATTATAGCGGCAATAATCGTACGGATTTGCATTGAAAGCTCTTCTTCATTCGCTACTTTTATTTTCCACATCTTCAAACGTGTAGTGCTAGAATAACCCCAGCAACTTGTTTTCTTTTGTAATGCAAAGGGGCGAAACTAATATTGTTCAAGTACAAAAAGTGTGCGTTACAAACATATAATTAGTTACAGAACGTTTGTGCTTTACATATAAAAAGTGGTTTGACATGTACTCTTCAACCTACATTTGTATTACTCACTCGGCTAACCACTTAAACTTGAAATGTGCAAAAATGTCCACTTTTCAATTTTTCTACTTGAACAAACAGGAAATTTTGATAAAACAAAGAATGTTGTCTTGCGTAACACATTCTTTCTGTTGACCGCAAAGCTGAACACCAACAGACACGAGAGTTAATTCCAATCGTTGTGTGTGTGTGTGTTTAGGCTTATTATGTTATTGTACCATCTCCGAACATAATATAATGGGTCACGTAAAGCTAACACATATGTTTCTGTGGTATTTTGTTATGTCAATCGTTAAGTGGTCATCTCCCGTATTGCAAATAGTTTTAATATCTTTACAAACGACTCATAACATCAAGTAGTGTCCTTACCGATCTTTTTATTATGTGTTGCTCAGAGGATTTTATGACTTTTAACTGTCTTATGTGTACGCAGTCTGTTTGCGCAGAGTGACCACTTCAGTTTTGACAAATACCATCATAAGAAATAATCAATGTTTGATTTGATTGTTATACATTTACTGTTAAATAAATTGCAGAGAATGGAATCAGAATGTGATCGTATGATAACATTAATGAATGATGACTGTATATCATCAATACCGCCAAGTATTTTACCGAATACGGATTATGATGATGTGTCAACCAGTGACGATGATGATTACAATGATATAACATTACAAGCAACATCAAGCTCACAATCAGATTATTCAGAGTATCACAACTATTACGCGAATCGGATGCAGATATTTGCTAAACGTATGCAACAACACAATACTGCAAAACCAACAATATTGGATGGTCTTCGAGCGGAAATTGTATGTTTTGAACTTTAGTTAACGACTTTCCTTATCAAGAACAAATACAACTGTTATTGAAGTAGTACACAATTTACAAATTACGACATTAGATTTTTTACTATTTTCTTATCTCAAGTTGTTGTGTCAAAATTGTAGTAAAACAGGGGTGAGAGAAATTGTAAACGTTCTAAATAGAGCCGAAACCAGATAGACGAACAACAACAACAATTATTCATAACGAGCATGTATTTAATGGGCTACATTTATCCAATAGTGTAAATATGCAAATGTTAAACCAACAGACTGTATATTGTAATTGAGTGTCAATACATGTAACATGATCAGCCACAAGCTGTTGTTTTGCATGTGTTCACATGTGTGTGTGTGTGTGTGTGTGTGTGAATTTGAATGATGTGTGTATGTCCCAAAAGAAATTGACCAACTTGCAATAACAAAAACGTGTGACAATGCCGACCTTGAGTAGGCACACTTGATGGGTCATTTTACTCTCATTTGCATACATTAAAATATAAGTGAAGGGAAAGATTAATCGTCTCTGAAAACATTGCAGTCCATATGGATTAAAGTTGTGCGCCAGTTACAGCTATATGTGTATATATGGCACTAATTCCCACTTGGCCCCATAGTTTATCTCATTCGCAAACCGTTGTATTTATTCGGCCAATTTCCGACTAACACGATTACAATATTGGGGGTGGACAGTGAGAATTGTAATCGTGTCGCTGCATTTACAATTGTACATTCACCTTGCAAATTAGAAATTGAACTAATCCATTTTTATGTCATGTATATTGTCGCGTATAACAATTCCATTCACACAAATACAAACAGTAAATATTAGAGAGTAGCCGTAGGTCAAATTAGAAAACGTGTCCCTGATGAATTGTTTATTAATATACACACATATTGCATTTATTAAATATGAATAGAACAATGGACAAATATAATTTATAAGCGGATACTGCTTGTTGGGTGACAATGAAAAAAACCTTCTGCTTCAGATTTAATCACGTTTTATGTTTACATTTGGGATTTAGAGCATGCGCGAAATTACACAATTCTAATCAATTTAGTAGAAACGAGAAGGGCAATCTCAAATGGTCAATCCCTTCTGAAAATTTATAAGTTGCTACTGATATTTTGCAAGGAAGCCACAAAGCAATTGAACACCTGTCTATTAGAATATCTAAGTGACATATATAAGATTAATGTGTGGTTGTATGATAAAGGAAGTCCTTGACTTTCTCTTCGCACGTGCGTTTCATTCTTGATGTGCACTCATATTTCATATCATCCCGTGTGTCGGTCAGGTTTGATTGATTTACTCTAACAATTAAACTATCTCACGTGCAACTATTGATACTGAATATAGGGAGCTTGTTAGAACATCCGACAATTGTTGGAATACAATTTAGTTTTTGTTTATCGTTGATTATTTGCTACAAAAGGGTGTTGTTATTGTGTAACTGTAATGGTGTTCAAATTACGAAAATATTATGTGTACGATGCATGTAAAAGGTCATACTTAGGTCATAATTACACCAAATTTATGTTTTTGTTTTATTGAGATTAGTCTTCCAGACTACCTAACAGCGTACTAGTTTAAACACCGTCCTTGCCGTAATTGATACACAAAAGTAATTTCACTTTTTATAAATTACGTTGTTATGTTGGTGTAATAAAAAAACAACGTTTTGATGTATTAATCGGTCTTTTATAATCGATGTTTCATATTGTAAAAGAAACGAATGAGTGTAATTAAGATAACGGTTTTTATGTAAACCCGACAGGAAGCTTAGGCAGCTGTTCGTTAAACATGAATATTACACAGACGTAACAGACACATAACAGCACGTTTAATTAGAACGACAGATGTTGTTCTAGCTAAACCTTGTCTGCTCAAGCATGGCATACAATTAAACCAATGAAAAGGGCAAATGTGTATTAATTAATGGCACGAGAATATTTTTATTGTTCAGAATAAGAAATAATTGCTACAATTTTCTATTTAAAATCAGCTGACCAATTTACACAGTCGATTGTAAACGTTTGATAGCACAGCACTTTAATTTTCCAATCACCGACCAGGCCCTTATATATATTTAACAATAGTGCAGTAGGTGTGAAATGGAATTGTTGATTGTCGGTTGTTGTTTAAACTGGCCATTGTGTGTATTTATATAACTTATGACGGCCAGTTTTGAAGTTATCTTCTAAACATACACTTGACTGAACACTAAAATCGCGTAATTCAATAATTGCATCGTTTCTAAATTGTCATAAATGTAAGGAAATCATGTAGAAGAAGGGATAATTTCAAGAATATTAATAAATTGTGTTGAATTAAACAAATACATTGCAGATGTCGCTTGCCGAACAAGATTTGATAATGTTTGCACAACTATTGACAATGAGCGATCATATAACAGCAATGACACGACAACAACGTGCAAGAACGACAAACAATGCAAATGATATAATTGTGAACGACGAAAGATCACATTCTCCAAAGCCCCAATATTTCTCCCGAAACAACAGCGTATTGCGTATTCCCATCGCACCACGACACAGCAAGGCACGTGCAGCAACAATATCATCGACAATTGATGAGGAAGATATGTCGTCTACAGTCACTGGTGCATCGTGTCGATCACATCGCAGCATTGATTCGGGATATTCACATCGGGATTCGAATGGACACAGTCCACATGATTTATCACCGAAAGACACCGTTTGTACAACGTCTGAGGAGGAAAATGTGGAAGTCTTTGTTTGAGCTGTTCGAGAAGCGCTTCTTTGCATCTTTTATCTTGCCCCTGTATTCTAGTGACTAGTGACGATTCACTTATTTAGTGATCTTCTAACCGCGTAGTTATTGCTTTTTACATTATATGTATATTTATTTGCTACCATAAAACGAGTGTATAGAATATTCTAGTTTGTACGACTTACACAATCAATTTACACATTCTTACAATAGTTATTACAAACGTTTATTATAAACGTCTTTGTTTTTAACGCCGCCAAATTGAAACACAGAAATTTATTCAAAATGATAGCTGTATTTACAAAATTAGACCGTGTAATGATCACTTATGCGAAGGGTAATTTAAAAAAGTAGTCTGTAAAGCTCGCAAGACAAAACAAATAAATTAAGTATATGATATCATTTGTGATAATAAGTACTTAATAACAAATAAGTGGATCATTGCAAATATTTTAATTGTCGTTGTACATATGTGGGTAGTACCATTCGAAGTAGACTTACAGGTATTGGTAGTACAATTGTATGTGCATTCTCACCAGATATCTTCCTGAAATCAGACTTATGTTAGATAAGAGAAGTTGTGTAGACCTCAATGTTTGTAAATATCGTAATTGCACCGCACTTGGTGCTCGCTCTATTTCTGTAGCTGCTTGTCGCATACTGATGGATGCTTTGTATTCACCATCGGCACGGATTATCTACATTGAATTATGACAATATTATGATATTGTATTTACTCTAGCACGGGCATCACGCGCCGCTTCTGCTTCCGCTGCCATTGCCCTTTGTAAATTATATGGAAGACGTACATCTTTAACTTCTACACGTTCAACACGCACACCCCAATTCGATGTGGCTATATCAAGGTTCTCCTGCACATGGTTCGTGTTAACTAAACATCATCCCCATACCTGCATGTAGCTCTTGATTTGTTCCCGATCAGCCAATACTTCAGCTAATGTCTTTGTGCCTAATATATTCCTTAATGTAGTCTGTGCAAGTAGTTGTGTCGAATGTCGCACATTCTCAACATTCGTCACCGAATCAATTGGATTACAAATACGGAAGAACACTACTGCATCGACAGATATTGTCACGGTGTCTTTTGTTAGAATCTCTTGTGTTGGCACGTCGCATGAGACGGTGCGGAGATCGACGCGAATTGTGTTGTCCATACAGGGAAGGATTAGGAATATTCCTGGGCCTTTTGTTCCGTGGATCAAACGACCAAGACGGAAGACGACAACACGTTCGTATTCGGCAGCAATCTATGCAGAGCAATATTATTACATTATTCCGGTATATTCAGTACCTTTAAACACCAAAACAGCGAAAATGGGAAGGTAATAATGACGATGAGCCAACTCATTATGGTAAATATTAGTGGCGACATTGTTGATTAATTAAAAAAATCTTGTATTATAATGGTATTGGTTTTCAATGAATTGTGGTCATTCTGAAACGATGAAAGTTATAGATAAATGGTAAACAATGTTAGCACCTGGCATTGTGCACAAATTGGATATTTTAGTGCTAGTATGGCATGACGAGCAGACCATTAGCCAACACACACACACACACACAAATTCATTTCAGATGTCAACTGTCAGTTAGAAGCATATATACAATCAATATGAAACTAACGACTAAGTTGGCAATGCATGCAACGTTAAAAACTTGTGGTAGATATAATATTTGTCATATCAGAATTAACGATAAAATGCACTGACAACATCTAAGTCACTTTCAGCTTAGAATGTTGACATCAAAACTAATTTACTAAATGTGTATTTGACATTTAGTAATTTGTTTTAAATGGCATTTTATCGGACTTTATAGTCACTCTAATTATAATATTCACATAAAGATGAGTTGAATTGAAGCAACTGCGATATAGGTACTGCGATTGTGGAGTGAAGGTTGAAATTAAAATGTGGTCGGTTGAAGAGTGTCTCATTTATGTAATTACGTGTCCAGCGTAACAACAGGAATATGTCTCCTACACTATTATAATGTAGCGGTCACTAGCGTATAAACATCATGAAACGGGACACCGAGTAGCCAAATGAAATTTGAATAAATATGACAAACATATTCCATTTCAATATTGAAACAATTATACATCGGGGCCTTGTAACAACTAATCAAACATTCATTTGTTCACATACATCAATTATTCAAAACGTTGCAATGCAGCATCATAAAACGAGTAACAGCGCATTGTCCAATGCTCAGCATAGTTTGTAATTCTTCTTGTTTGCTGCACGAAAATATGAGTTGTCACTTGTTGCCACTTTTGTTAAAACATACAATGATAAATACGCGCGCTAGTGCATTTAGCAAATTACACTTTCACAAACAAAAACTCAAATTATAAATCATTCGAAGCGCAAAAAATAAGTAACGACTTTACTAATGCATTGTAACAAGAAGTGACATTCGACTAGGTGGCTTGTTTCAATAATAGTTAAGTAGTATCAATGTTAACATAGAAACTTATAATTATCAGTATGATAAGGTATCAAAGAGGTAAACGTAAAACATCTGCTACAACATAAGATATTGACAAATGTTGAAATGTGCGAAACACTTTTTGAAATTGTATGTGTGAGACCGGATACGTGCACCTCATATTGAAGTTGTCGACAAAATGTGCCGACGAATAGATTTGGCGCAAATGATTTTCCGCATGCAGACAAGAATATAGAGAGACAAGTGGTTAGGCAATACAAAGAATAAACATGCATAAACATTTGATGGTGAATATAAAAATGTCAAACATAAGGAATAGATAAAACAAGGTAATATAACAGTGGTTGACAGTGTCTAAATTTGAGATAATGCAGTTTGTACATATTTCATGCACATGCACATGCATCTTGTCAGTGAATTAAATGTGAAACGGATGGAGTTCCATATTGTATCAAGCGACATGAACATCACTGAACATTAGAAATTCAAGTGCTACTTTCGCACACACAACATTTACAATTCGGACTGAATGACTAATGATGATTGAATTTGATGGACGCGTTCGCGTGTGTGACCACAAATTGAAACTTTACTGTTATAGAACTGCAATTGGCATTTAATAGTAGTAGTAGTAGCGTTTAATTTCTGCCAGACATTCCCAAACAGCATACAAGTCTTTAAGTAAACACAATCAAGTAGTCTTGCATGTAGAGAGATCAAGTTGGTCGTTCTATTAAACAACAATTTCAAGATTGATAGCACAAAGTAACTTTTATCACGCAAACCGTCAATATAGATTGGCGTCTAGCAAGTAAGATCGTAGTAACTGATTGTGTGTGCATGTGTGTGAAATTGTGATAAGTTGCCTTTCAGCACGAAAGATGACGAACTCAGCTTAGAGTACCCTCTTAGAGTACTCAACATACAATTCCAATCACACACAAAAAATATGGCGAAAACATGGGCATTTGAGTGTACTGAATTTACGACCATTCAATATTCCATGTGTGTGACAATGAATAGAGTGCCTGATTGCACATGTAATATAAGCAAACACCGACAATCATCCCACAACAAATATCATTTTATTATGAAAATTTACATATGTAATTGTGCAATTTCCATATCTTTATAGATTTGTCGTGAAACGTATGAAAAATGAGTGGCAGCTTATCGATAATTGAATATGACACAAGAAATACAAGACAACATATAGAGTTGTAGTTAAAAATACGACAACCGGAACATAACAAAGGACTCAAAGAAAATTGTTTCTCAATAGCTGATTTCAACATCTCATTCTAAAGAAAACTAATTTCAGTTTTCCGTTGTGCAAAAGAACACTAAAAGAACCACGACAACTGTGATCGTAAAAATTGCTGATTAGAGCACGCGTGCAGGTTCGCGTAAAATTCGCATTAAAATCAGTACACCAAAAATGGACATTTGTAGTGCTATAATCATAAATGTTGTGAGCACACTCATGTAATAAACAAATGAAACTAACCATTGCCAAATGCTGTTGCCTACATATGGAACAAGTGTTTAACGCACTTACAGCCTAATTCTACTGTTTATAATTTATTTGCAAACATAAACATTTCTTTGCGTATTAAGCAAATGGCTTGTCAACATTATCTGTCGCTATTTCGCCCTTATGCCACTCAAATTATTTTTGCGGTAACATTTCTTATGACAAATTGTCGTTCTCAAAAGTGAATATTGTCACAAACAGTCAAATATATGAACATCGAAGCAATTTTCTTTTGACAAAGTGAAATAACGGTAATGTTACAATTCCTTAATAAAAACTTTCTATGAAGGTTTCTTCCAACAATATAAAGAAACGCGCTAGGGAGAACAAAATTAGTTACTTTCATACATAAATAATAATGACGTCCGTATAAAATGTTGCATTGATGTACAAGTTAATTATAAAAAAAGATTTGGTGGAAATGTGAAAAAAATAACCAATCATTCAATAAGGAATGTTATAAATACTTCCAAATTACACAACTCATATAAACGAATGAATATAACTGCGTTCAATAATATCAATGTTTGCCAGAGAAGGCGCGCATCATTTCCATGGGGACGGGGAAGATGATGGTGCTGTTCTTCTCGGCCGAAATGGATGTCAATGTTTGCAAGTAACGCAGTTGCAATGCCGCACCAGACTCCGAAATGACATCAGCCGCTTCCTTCAATGCCCTTGCCGCCTTCTGTTCTCCCTCAGCCGCAATTACCTAACACGTTGCGTGTGGAAGAGAGTAATTACATACCTTGGCACGTGCTTCACGTGTCGCTTCTGCTTCAGCGGCCATCGCTCTCTGAAGTTGCTGCGGTAGACGGACATCCTTGACTTCAACACGTTCCACTTTCACTCCCCAAGGATCTGTCGCGTCATCCAATGTTTGCTAATAACAGTTTCAGGAATATTTGTATTTCAACTAATACCTGCATCGTGACAGCAATGTGTTCACGGTCGGCCAAGATTTCAGCCAACGTTTTGGTGCCCAGAATGTTCCTCAGTGTTGTTTGTGCCAATAGACGTGTGCTGAAACGAAACATACAATCGTGGATCCAATGAAAGAGCACCTTTGATACGCGTCTTCGACATTAGTCACCGACACTGTTGCATTACTTATGCGGAAATAGACAACAGCATCCACTGCTACTGTAACACTGTCTTTTGTCAAGATCTCCTGTGGTGGAACGTCGAATGACACTGTACGCAAATCAACCTTGCGATAGGTGTCGATACATGGCACAATGAAAAATATGCCTGCAATACAGATATTGTCAGATGGAAACATATTTAGTTATAATTTATTAGGAGAAATGCAACAGATGCACTAAAACAAAGAGGAACAAATAGATAACAGATTTTTCTATGGCGGTTCTCATGTTTAAAATGCGAAACAGTATTGCATGAAAGACAAACCAGTTGTTTCACTAAAGCCTGAAAATTAACACTCCGAGCACATATTAAATATTTTACAAAAACCAACCCGGTCCTCTTGCTCCCCCGCTGACCAAGCGACCAAGACGGAAGATCACAGCTCGTTCGTATTCTTGCACGATCTAAATCTCATATACATATTTGCATAAGTTAAAACCTTGAAACACATGAACGCCGATACGGGGAATGTAAGTATGACAAGAATCCATGAGAATCCCGTTAGGATGGATGCACAAATTCCATCTGAATCGTCACCACCTTGTTGAACTGCAAATGGTGCATTTATGAACAGTTCTGGTAATCACTGACTGTCTGGAGAAGTGGAGTTTTGTGATTTTGTATTCGGGGTGCCATTTATGCGAGACTCTAACATAAATGTGGTCAAGTTCTGCATTGGCGATACATGTTTTACAGATTTATATTCATTTTATTATCTGCCGTACAAACCCCTTTCAAGGCGCAATCGGGATACTTTTATTGTTGCATACAAAAAATTAACGTCAGTGAAGTAACATGACGGCAGTCGTATTTACATTGAACTATTTAGTTACTTGACAATTAACACTTTACAAGAAGTAATATCATTTATTAGTAAATGCGATTGTTAGTTGCATTCACTGTTGTGCAAATATTTAATGTGCTCATATAAAGTTCATAAGTAATAGTCGTTTGCTTATTTAGCAAATAGCGCACAAGAAATACATTATTTACATTTCATTTTCACTGTGTATTTAGCATTATTTGTTATCAACACGTGCGTAAGCAATATTGCACTGAGGGAACAAGTACGGTAGAATTCTAACACATTTGAGTGAAATCATTATCGGGAAAAATATTCATAAAATTAGTATGATTTTCTTAATTTGCATGCGCTGCCAAGACAAGACGACACCATACAACAAAATGAAAATTCAAAAGTCATTTTGTAATAGTGCTTCGTATACAGAACAAAAGGTGAACTCCTTTCTTGTAAATGTGGCTACAGCGACAATAGTTAGATTTTGTTTTGTTTTGTACTGAACTGCGTTACAAAATAAGAATGTACATTTTGAAAATAGGCGGGAAAACTAACTCTGATAACCGAAACCCTCTTGTGGACGTGGCATACGTGTTTGACGTGGCGACTGTCCCTCTTCCATTTGTTCAGCGCCCTGCATGTGTACACGTTCACCACTAGTACTATATGATACGACTGTCGATGATGTTGTTGTATGACGCAAATCTGTCATAACACTATGTCAGATATATTCACGTATATTAACTGAAAATTATTGGCAAATAATAACAACAATTGATACACAGAACGATTGACGCAAAAACAAGAATAAAAAACTAGTAAACAGCACATGCTTACGAACGTCATAGAATATGTCTATGCTGATTCAGCGATAAATATGAGCATGTCGCCGGTCACTGGCTAACAGACGCAACAAACAGATGTACAAAAATATGTTCTAGTGCTATTGCTATTTTGGCAGCAATGTCTCTTTTAATGCAGAGGTGTTCTCTATGTTCTCTATGACAATGAATATACCCCTGTAATATGTATTTACAAATGTTGTTCGCGTGTAAATAGGCATGTTTATAATGAGGAAACTGATGCTTGAAAGCAATTCGATACGGCTAAACACAATTCTGTAGATAAAAACATTTTCTTACGATGGAATAGAAATAGAAAAACATATTGTATAAAACAAATAGACTACCTCCATTTGTTACTTTGGTATAGGATTACCGAATGTGTATTTTGCAATGTCTATTTTATGTCAACATTACAGTTGCTAATGTAGTCAATTTTTATATATGATTAAAAACATCGTAACCAAGTTGTCAACTCATGCGAATATCTGGGAGAAGTGCTAAGATTTTATTAAAAAGTGATATGTTCGCATGATGAACATTAAGAGACATTGCGGTTGACTTGACCTTATATATAAGTATGTGTATGGGTTTAATGACAATCAAATAGGGTCACATAAAGCGGAAGCGCATTATTTTACACAACACCTGTCGAAAATAATAATTAATAAATACCATGTTTCCTATGTCTTGGTGGTCGTAATAATGCAGCAACTCTCCATTTCTTTGCCCTTTCCAAATCATGAGCTGATAACTTTGGGGCGCGCACTGTGGAAGTTTTTTCACTGGCAATAGGATATGTTGTTTGTTTACGAGATTGTACTCGATTCGTTGAAGGAGTTTTCGACATTATCGTTATTTTTTGTTGATTGCACTAGCAAATATTATTCGTGCAAACAAATGATAATTACAGTGCATAGAATGAGTTATGTTATTTTTGAACCATAGAATTTTTTTTCTATCTATATTTAGAAGGTGGCTTTGTATAAGTGTTGCATTTACATAACAGCAATGGCATTGTTTGTCACATGCATTGTTTGTTGTTACATATGATGCACATTAATAATTAACGTGGGAACAACTTTAACAAACAAATGTTGTTTACTTTGACGAAAACAAAACACAAAAAAAAACAATCCCACCTTGATATCCGTATTGCCGATGTGATGGTTCTGTAGGTGGCAATATATCCTGTGGTTGTTCTGGCAAATATGAACTGCTATGTCCATTGCTCATTATCTTATTTATTGTTGGCAACTCAATTTGGGTCACCTTGCGTCTGTACCCCGTCTGTATTGCACTTTCGGACAACTTTGCAATTCCCGTCCTATCTGACATTTTTTGTACTTGATTTGAAAACAAAAAACTGCTACTACACTTCAACTATTTGGATAGGATTCAATTTACAGTGAATAAATAAAGCCGCCTGCCTGATGGAAATTTTTGAAAATTAATTTATGCTGCGGCGTATCGAGTTTCTCGCAACATGTTCAATGAACGTGTACAAAAAAGTACGAGTAAAATTTGTTCGTTTGAATTCCAAACTTTGAAAACCATTATCGAGCCACGCAGGAGAAGTGCGAATGATGCATTTCAAACTGAATATTTTACATCAACGCTTTCACCTTTTAAAAACCGAGCTGTCACACTAGTTTTCATACATAAAAATTTGCATAAAACTATATTTTACTATTGTCACGACACGGAGTGCAAAAACGCAGAACAGCAGTTAGACGTTTTTCGTTTCGAGAATTTCACGAATCGGGTTGGCGAATCGAATATTATCAAGACATTATCCGTGTTTTTGGCGTAAAAATGAAGTACGTTTGTCTTCGGTTAAAACAATACAATCTATTTTTTCAGGGTTGAGACGTGTATGTACAGCGGTTATCGTATTCACCCAGGACACGGCAAACGCTTGGTTCGCGTCGACGGCAAGGTATGTTACTTTATTTAATTCCGATTTCCTATTATTTATTCACTATTTAGGTGCACATCTTTCTAAGTGCAAAGGCAGAACGAGGTTGGAAGTTGCGTCGAAATCCGCGCAAGATCACATGGACTGTACTGTATCGTCGTAAGCACAAGAAGGTCCGTTTAGTTATATCGTTTCATTCGTATTGACTTTTAGGGTGTGCAAGCCGAAGAAGTATTGAAACGCAAGACACGCCGTGCCGTTAAATTCCAACGTCCAATTGGTAATACGTCACTTGAAGCATTGTTGGCGAAACGCAATCAAAAGCCGGAGTTCCGTAAACAGCAACGCGATGCAGCAATAAAGTCAGTTTATTTTGTATGTGTTTAACCTCAATGTTTTTTCAGAGCGGCAAAAGAAAAGGCGCGTGCAGAACAAGCCGCAAAGAAGAGCGAAAAAAAGGTAGGCGTGTTTTTATTTTTGTTGGTCACCATCTTATTTGTAGACGGCAGCAAAGACGGGAGCGGCTGGCGCAGCGAAACAAGCGAAGGCGCCAACAAAGCAGCCGATGCCAAAAGGAGCCGGTGCACGTGTCGGTGGCAAACGATAAATACGTATTTTCTAACATTGTTGTTGAAAAGTTTTTGTTTTGTTGTTATTATCTAGGTTCGATGTCGGAATGTGTTATTATTATTTTTGGCTGAGTTTAATTTCATTGTTTGGGTTATTATTATGCTTTGCGTTCTTGTTACCTGGATAATGATAATAAACTTTTATTGAAAACTTCGCGCGTGTATTTGCGTTATGAAGCGTTTTGCTCGCGCGTGATCACGTTTTCTGGCAAATTGAGATCGTTATTCAAAATGAGGTATTGTGCGATGCAAGAAATTGTAGACAGACGATAGGGGCATGGAGACGTACATAGACATGAAAGATGACGAGCTCTTGCTACAAAACAATGGCAATGATAAACAGACGCAAGGGAACACAAGACTTTTACCTGCAATGTTTGCACCGAGGTGAGAAGCTTACTTTATTGCATATTTGTATGTGGCAGTACGTTGCCCGATGTTATTGTATCAATGTGTTCGTTGGCGAATTTCATCAATGCAGCTGATCGTGTGATAATGCCAATCTGTATTGTTCAAATATCGAAAGAATTCAGCTACAATATTCATCAACAAGCCATAATTTTAAGCGCGTTTCCTGCAGGATACATTAGCAGCCAGGTTTGTCATTTCAATGACACTTGAATTTGACAATTGCTGCAGATAATTGGATCATGCGCAGCTGCTCAAATTGGCAGCCGACGATTACTGTTATTTGTTGTGTTTATGTGGTCGTTGAGTACATTATTAACACCAGTCGTTGCATCACACTACTACTTATTGGTCATCACTCGTATCGCACTAGGGCTTGGTGAAGGCCTTGGTCTACCAACAATTTATTGCATTTATTCTGATTGTGTCGCTACGCAACGGAGATCAACAGCATTTGCATACCTATCTGCTGCTGGTGGAATTGGACAAACAATTGCTGCTGTGGTGAAATGATTTATTTTATAATTTGAAATTACGTGTAAATATAGATTGCACCACATCTTTATTGGTCGTTAACATTTTACATATTTGGATGTGCCGGTATTGTGTGGTGCATACTATGGCTGCGGTATTGGCATCAAATGCAACCGTTGGTTAAATTGCCTACTACGTTATTATGCAAACAAGTTTGTTGAATTTGATTTGTTTACAATATGCATTTCTTGTAGACTACAAATCCAATGAGACAATGGAGATTATTTTTCACAAAAACTCCTCTGCTTGCCATATACGGCGCACATTTTGCTATGAATTGGACATCGTATATGATAATGCATTGGCTGCCGACGTATTTACACACGCAATTTGGTGCCAATGAAACGGCACTGAGTCTCGCTGCGGCACCTTATGTTGTCAATTCAATTTGTGCTGTTGGTATGAATTTGATTTCGTTATAGTCGTTTTATTTCTTTTTAGTTGTTGGACACATGGCTGACTTCTATGTGAATAATGGAAAACTATCGCTATTATTTTTGCGAAGATATAGCACATTTTTTGGTTTGATCATTCCTGCGCTGCTGATTGTGGCATTTTCATACGTAACACATTTGTATTCGGCTATAATGTATGTTTTGTTTCATGGAAAATGTGTTATTTTTATCAGCTTGATCACGCTAAGTATGGGCGTATTGTCGCTCAATGCAGTGGGCCATTTGAGCAACCACGCTGATGTATGTCCACGTTTCGCTGGTATTTCATTTGCCATTTCAAATACGATTGTAAGTGTTTTGTAATCATTATTTTATTATTTTTAGGCGACGTTACCTGGTTTACTTGTGGGACCATTGACTGCGGCGCTTGTTGTCGATTCACAAGGACGATGGTGGCCAGCATTTTTGTTGGCGGCAATGTTAGATGCATGTGCTGCGTGCGGATATGCCGCCTATGCGCAAGTTCAACCACTGTTTTAGTATTTTCACTTGTCGAACGCCTTATTTATTCAGTTTAAATGATGGGTTACATTAATTTCGAACTATATATCTTTGGCTTTAACATATTGTTTTTGTCTAATTATTGTTGCATAAAGTGTTGTGATTTTTACACACCAGCTCATAACATCTGTGATAACTTAAAATTTTTATACTTGGAATAAAACTTGTTCAAAAATGTTATACGTTTGCATTTCGTTGCTGTGCGGGTAAATATTCCCAAATTATGTATTCAATGTTTTTATTTTGTTCTGTTGTTACGTCATTTCCAGCTTTGTGTTGGCAGCAATTTAATCCAACGTAAATTGCATGCTGGCAGAGAATATTTACCGTTTTGGTGGCGTAGCATTCCGATTACAGAATATTTTCAAACGAACGACAGAAATTTTTCGAATTTCAATTTTCAGTAACATGGACACTCAAACGCCTTCCCCTGCGATTCCATCAATTAGTGCAGTTGAAGTTGTAAAGAAAAGTTGTGCGGTATGTTTGTTCAAATTTCACAATTAATTTATTTGCAGCATGTTCAACGTCAATCAGCAGCTGCAACCCGTGCATCGAATGAATTGCCTAAAACCGGTGGTGACTACGAAGTTTACAATACAAACAAGGTTTTCTCGGAATTACTTTCAACGGAAAGAAAGCGTTTGACAGATTTGTAAGTGTATTGCTCTCTATGTTTCAAATTGCTTTTTAGGATGGCAATAACACTGGCATCAGCTGGGTTTCGTAATGCGCGCAAATCGTTGACACAAGGCGTATCCGGGCATGTAAATAATATTGGTGATGAAATGGAAGCACTAATGAAGATTAATGATCGACTATTTGAACGTGTGGTATATAAGTTGTGATGTTTTGGGGTCATTGTTACAACATTATAGGCAAATTCATTGGACGAAGCAGATGGATTGCGTAAAAAAGAACATCAAATTGTTGTGCCAGGAACTCAACGACAAATCAATGCACAATCGTGGTTAACGTATCAGGTTTGTCGAATATTATTGATAAATGTCGGATTTTCAACAACCATTTCAGGCAACCAAAGCAGACGATGAAAGTACATTGAATGAGAATTCATTATTATCGACACCATCTGCCAGTCAACCGATAATTACTCCAAATAATGGTAAAGAAGACAAAGAAAAGCGGCGACAATGTAACGAATATAACATTTACAATATTAAACTATTTTTAGCATCATACGTTGCTGGGTTATATTACGATAGTTCAATTGTGAAGCCACAACAGCAATACAATTTATCAATTGACAACAGTGATGCACCATTTATTCATCGTATTCGTACAAGATATCATGAACAGTCGAGTTACAGCGAAGAGACAATAATACGAAGTATGTTTTAAATTTTGTATGTATATAACGTTGCCGTTTCATAGATTCCGGTTTACGCGTGATTGATGAAACTGAAGCGTCGACAACGCAGTGGCTTAACGATGAACAGAACTCGTAATTTTTTTTGCAATTAATTAATAATTTGTGCTTTTTAGTCAAAACGAACACCCGTACATTGTTGAATTGGCACACTACGCACCGCTCAAATCTCAGTTGGAAATATGTACGCCACAGGTGATTGTTTATACTATACATTCTTATATTCTTTCATTTCAGCAACCCGTGGAATTGACGCCTGCAAAATTAATTGATACCGAAGACAAATTGCGTGAATTAATTACCGAATTAAATAGACAAAATGAAATTGCTGTCGATTTAGAAGTTTGTTGCGTTAGAGTTTTATTTGTTAAACATTTATTTCAGCATCATAGTATGCGATCATTTTTTGGTCTGACATGTTTGATGCAAATCAGTACTCGTACAGACGATTATATTATTGATCCATTTCAATTATGGTCACATATGCATTTATTGAATGAGCCATTTACAAATCCGAAAATCGTCAAGGTAGATTTGTGTTTGTGCTACTTACAAAATGTATAGGTATTTCATGGAGCCGAATCAGATTTAATGTGGCTGCAACGTGATTTTGGCATCTATGTCATCAATATGTTTGATACGTATTTTGCAATGAAGTCGCTCAACTATGCGAAATTTAGTCTACAGTATTTGGTTGAACATTTCTGTCAAGTGAAATTGGATAAAACATCTGCGATGAGCGACTGGCGTGCACGGTTTGTGCAAAATAAATATTAATGTTATTTCATTCAGACCACTATCGAATGTTCAAATGACATATGCACAATTGGACACACATTATTTATTGTACTGCTATGACATGATACGAAATGAAATAATCAAATCCAATGATAAAACAGCTCTAAACGAAATATTCCTGAAATCACGTGATTTGTCAGCAAAGGTATGATGTTGAATGTATATTTAGATATATTTTAGGCGTATGTGAAACCGTATTGTAATCTGCACGCATATTCGGCTGTTAATCGAATTGTGGCATCGAAATCGTCATCCATTAAAGCACTTGGTGTGCGGGAACATTTTGCTGCACGTATGCTGGTCATTTGGCGGTTTGTTTTCACATTTTATTCATTGATGGTTTTATTCAAATTTTAGCGATCGCATTGCACGTGAACGTGATGAAAGTTATTTTTATGTGCTGCCGGATGCGCTGTTAATCAATATTGCGAATGTATTGCCACGGTTGGTTTCTGTTGAAGTTATATTCATTGTTACAGTGAAATGTCTGGCATTCAATCATGTTGCAATCCCGTGCCACCATTGGTGACCGAGTACATAACTATTCTACACAAATTGATTACACGAGCTCGTGATATACCCGACGATCAATTGCATGCAATTGCAGTTGCTGATTGTGGGTCTGAAGAAAAACTGCAATTGGCCGGCATGGCAGAAACAACAACACAATTGGTGTGTGAATGTTTATATTTATTATCTAATGTTTATTTTTAATTTATTTTTTACATTTTTAATTCTTTTAGAGTGCTCGATCTGGTTCATTACGTGCAATACATACACCACATGATTTCTCACAAGTTGGTATTGATGAAGAATTAACCACAAAGAAAGGTTTGTTTTCTACAATTTTATGGTGATGTGTTGTAGACACGATGGGTTATCAACCGCCACCACAAAAGGATGACACGACAAAGAGACAATGGACAAATGTAAATGACATAAAGAAGAATAAAAATGACAAGAAGTTACTATCAAAGGACAACAATACAAATACATTTATCCTACGGACGTATTCTGAGGCTGATGCGCAGAATGTTCGTAAGCAATTCAATGAAATGAAGGTGCGTCATTTTAACGAGAGTAAATATGATTATCTGATCCATATAGTCGACATTAATGCGAAAAACAATAACACCATACGAGCAATATCAGTTGGCCATTTTACACAAGGAAGCGAATAAATTAACAACACGAAAACGTACACACGATGAAATAGTGATTAATGATGCAGCACCGAAACGTTTCACACATTATGATCCACCAAGTTCAGAGACATCAATGCCGGTTGATATTGCACCAGTTACTGAATTACCTGTCACTGCTTCGAAGAATCAGCGAAAGGTTTGTGAAATTCTATATTTCTCAATATGACTTTTTAGATGGCCCGTAAACCAGGCAATAAACCCGGCATGCGTCAACAGCCGGCTGGCATTGCACAATATTTAGTCGGTGATGAAGAAGAACCTCAGAAGAGCAAGAAAGCAAAACAAAATGTACGACAGTTCGATGAACATGTATCGCCGTTTGATTATGCCCAGTTTCAACAGAATCAAAGAAGCGAAAGTATGTGTATTTTAGTAGGGGTATTCGTTATATTTGTTTGTTTGTACATTTCAGCGACCAAATCAACATCGGTTGAATATTTCGATCCAGAACGCAGTGGCCGGGGTGGACGGGGGAAACGAGGTGGACGTGTTGGACGTAACAAGAATCGTGAAAAGGGACGGACGGGTATATTCAAAGGTGGTGCTAGTGCCAGTACACATAAAGGAGGTACACGTGGTGGACATTAATCGTGTGCTGACAAGTTTATTATCTTTGTTGCTCGTTGTTATGAATTTGTTTGAATGTATAGAATTTTATTGGAATAAATCTATATATTTACACAGATTAGTGGCCACAGATCAATCACAATGTGCTATAATACAAAATCACATAATCTAAGCAATAAACGATTGAAAATTAATTGCTACAAATGAAGGATATGTAGAACATATATAGGAATCAATAATTATGCGAATTTGAATAAGACTACAACTGTGTTAGCTCTTTTTTAATACCGCTAAAATATCTTTAGCAATGACTAGTCGCATTATTTCGTTAGTTCCTTCGATGATTTGATGAACACGAATGTCACGCAGATATTGTTGGATTGGATAATCGGTCAACACACCATATCCACCGTGCATTTGTAATGCTTGATTGACAACCTGCAATGTAGTGAAGAAATGAATACGCACTAAAATAACTCACTTCAAAACATGCTTCTGTTCCGTGCAACTTCGCCATTGAACAATATGCTACTGTTTCGGGTTGTTTGTTCTGTAGTGCCATTGCTGCGGCACGAATCATTAAACGCGATGTGACCACTTTTGTCGCCATTTCTGCCAATTTGAATTCAGTCCACTGCACAACATAAAATAGACGAAATAATGATTGACAAACTTGAAATGAGATAATTGGTTTGCCAAATTGATGACGTTCACTAGTGTATTTGATTGTCTGTTCGAGACTCGCCTGTGCTGCGCCCAATGAACACGATGCTAAAAGGGAATCAAACAACATTCGCAGCTAACACACCAATATTCAAACGTCCACCATTTAGACCGGCCATGGCAATGTTAAAGCCACCGCCTAATTTACCCAATAGATTCGCCGCTGGTATATGACAATCTTCCATGCTGACAATGCGTGCGGGCATATTGCGCCAACCGAGCTTAGCAATAAATCGTTACAATTGTTGAAATAACAAACCTTCTTTTCCTTTTTGCCCAACGATAAACCTTTTGTGCCATCATCAACCAGGAAACAACTAATACCCTTTGGACCCTTTTCACCAGTTCGCGCCATTATCAAATACACGCCACTATCCCCACTACCACTAATAAACGCCTAAATATCGTAACATGAAATGTAAATATAAACTACTTTCGATCCATTCAACACATAATCATCGCCAACCCGTTTCGCCGTAGTAATCAATCCCGCCGCATCACTGCCACTGCCCGGTTCAGTGAGACAATACGATCCCATGAGTTGCATCGCAGCCATACGTGGGATGTACTTGGCGCGTTGTTCATCATTACCATACGTGTCAATCATCCATGCACACATACTGATAGAGTGATATGATTTGTTGGGTGTTGTTGTGTGCACTCACTTGTGGATACTTAGATATGCTGTTGTGCTGACACAACCGAGTGACATTGCTTCGAATACTATCGATGCGTCTAGGCGACTCAGTCCTGTTCCACCATGGACGTCGGTGCAATATATCGCGCCAAAACCCAATGCTGCCGCACGACGTAACACTTCAACCGGTAGTTTCTCCTAACAATTCGAATACGTCTAACATTATAATTATGTATACCTTCTCATCCCATTCAGCCATATGCGGCAACATTTCATTCATTGCAAAATCGCGAGCAACACGCTGAATTTCCTTCTGTTCAGCATCGAGCCCAATTGCGGCTAAACATTTACTCTAATGTTCACAAACAAATAATAACCCACGATCAATACACGACGTATACATTGTAGATGCTGTTTGAAGTTGCATCTTTCTCGGACCGAGCAATGCGGCACGCTTCAAAAGTAGACGCGACCACATGTCTGCCGGAGAATGGTATGCGGCAACAAATAATGATTCACATTGAAATTGAATAACAATATTGACAAATAAGTAGCGATGCAACCGCTTTAACTTTCAAATTCCATTTAGATGCTCAATTACATATTTTATTGTGAACAAATTCACAATGAGATCAAAAGGTATAACAACAAATGCAAAATCAAACTGAACCCAATTGTCACGAATTAGTAATTGCCAATGATGTTAATTGAACAAATGCCCGACTGCAATGCACCAGTGTTTGTTTCATTTGCGCTAACGCATCTCCATTAATATCACCACCACAATATGGTTTGATATTATGACACGTATTCACTTCCATGTCCATCAATTGCAGTGCACTGATCATTCGACCACACAAACGACGATTGAGCGTTTGTTTCGTGTTCTAAATAAATAATGAAATCAAGGACAACAACAAACCTTTGCACCATTCGCGCATATTTCATTGTCGTTTTCACGTTGTGCATTCACTAATAACGAATCACCAATACGTTTCACGTGTGTCAACAATGTTGGCCAAAAGCATCGCGGTGCCATAAATGATTCCAACAAGCGAACACATTCATCTGCTGCACAAACCATATCACCACTCTCAATTGTACACAACATTTTACTATACGCCTCTGAATATTGAATAAAAATGCAGCACATTAACATTCCCACAAACCTAAAAAGACGAGAGCGGGAGCGCGATCTGCTGTCGGAGTGTGATGCAATAAGTGAATCGATTGCTGTACAACAGCTTCACCAAATTCCAGTAAACACCACTCGGCCATCCCGCCAATAAGCTGCAACTTTACAAATAAACCCAAACTTGGTACAACAAAACCCACATTTGATTGCATGCACCATTTCAATGCAGATTTAACATCCCTTCGCTGCATTGCAGCATGACATAAACGTGTGCAAAATACGGTTATCATATCATCCAGTTTGTGTTCTTCCATTTTTGCCACCATATTCATAGCTATATCATCCGACATATCATTCATGTTCATTTCTTCCACCTTTGATTGCAATGCACATCGACCAGGCTCATCCGCCGCGACAAAATATGATATCGAAAGTGTTGACGTGCTGACATCAAGCCGCATATTATTCAGTCATATCAACACAAACCTGGGGCACATGATCAACTCGTTTGCATATGAAACAATCAAATGTTGTCGCAAGTCCATAAAATCAGTTGTTGTTTCAGTGAGAATATTTGTCGTGTCATTATATTGTGTGTACAATTCAACATAACCACATTTGTGTAATAAATCGCCCAAATGTGCCACCAACCACATATCACCAGCATAGCTAAATAGAGAGATAATTTCAAATACTCCAACAACATACCTGGCTACACGCATTTCATTAAGTGCACTAATCAAATCAAGTTGAATCATCGATTGAATACATCTATGCAGTGCTGGAAGTTGAGATGTCTCGTCGCTAATTGGCGCGCAAATATTCATGCTTTTCTACAATTTCAATATTGACAATGATTTGAAAATAAGTTACTAGATTACCGGAATCAAAGTGTGCAAATCAACAATATCAACATTTGTATGTGAGAACAGCAACAATGGCACTAATGTTTCATACCACGTGTTTAACACACCCTCTTGTGGCAATTGTCGTAGTACGTGTTCATTGCCACTCAACAACTAAAAATAACTAATCATTAAAAACACCAAATTACCTCAACACAAATTCGTAATTCATTATCCGAATTGAATTGTCCACCTTCACAACGTCGACGACATTCGTTTTGCCATTCACGCCATTCAAATGCGTCTTCATTAGACTCTGAAATTCATAATAAAATGTAATTTCACTTGAAAACACAAACCAAAAACGTGCAACGGTGCTTTGCGTAGTAGTTCGGAAACACTGACAAACGGCGTATCGTTGATTCTCGTGTGCATTGCGAGTATGCGATGTGCGTCTGTGAAACGACCGAACACGATGCATGAATACAGCTACAATTAAACGAATAAGTAATAGAAACAATAACAAACCGTGTGCCAGTATTTTGGATGGTCATAAACATGCCGTATGTGACCTTCACTCAGTTCACGCCTTATTTCTGCTGTCCACATATCCCCTTGCGTAAAATTTGCACGAGCCCATTCGATTAAATCAAGCTGTAGTGAACTGTCTGAAACAAATGAAATACTTTAAACTTTAATACTTCCGCAAAACGTACGCGGAGAGCGAATGAACAGCAAACGCGCTAAACTCCACAATAAATCTGAACATCGGATGTGTTCCCGAATGGTTTCACCTTCTTCAGTCGTTGAAATATTTGAGTGTGCTACATTTATCGCCTGTCGAATGATGTTCCGATATTCGTCACTTATGGTGATCAACCTGCAGAAATGGAAATAAAGCGAAAATATATAACAAGGACTCACTCGTCGGCAGTTAGTAACGAATCGCCAGCAGTTACAGTTCGTGTTTTGCGTCGCTTTTGCGTTATATCGTTCAATTGTGCGAATACTTTGTACGATTCGTTAACCAAATATACACCTGCGGCACTTTTGTAAACGATTTCACTCGCCATTATTTTTCGCTGTTTTTACAAAATTCCAAAACAAAACTCTCGTTTGTTTCAAATTTTCCTTCAAACGTGCTCGTCATATTGTAAACAACGCAGTACAACTTTATTTAAAAAATTTATTTTCGAACTGTCAGAAATTAATTTTCACAACATTCAATAATGTCTGAAACTGTTGTAATACCGGGTGATCTTGTTAAATTGCCAATAATACAACGTCCGCAATGCTCACAAATACACGACGTCATTGGGCCTGGTTTAACAATGGGTAGTGAAAGTGGCGCCGAGATTGTAGCCACCAAGGCGGGAGTGTTAAGGTTGTATTAATAGTTCTTTGTGGTTGATTGAAAATAAGTCATTGTAGGCATTTGCGTGCGAGGCAAAATACAAAGGCACAAAATGCATATTTTGTTGACTGTGGTGGCAGACGCTACACACCAACTGATGGCGATTATGTACTCGGTGTGGTCACTGGCAAAACAAGCGAAACATTCAAGGTTTATTTTACCCAATCTTAATCACATGGTTTCTTTATCAGGTGGACATTGGTACAGCGGAACATGTTATGATATCAGCATTGTCTTTTCAAGGTGCAACAAAACGAATGAAACCAGACGTGGCTGTCGGTGATACTATTTTATGTAAATTGGTTGTACCAAATAAGGATATTGAACCGGACGTAGGTGTACATTTAATGTGCTTCTTTGATTTCAGGGTATTTGTGTGAATGACGACGGCTTATCGCACGGATTGGGTGTAATTGCACGTACACCGCACAGCACAATTGTTAACGTACCATTGCACATTTGTCTCACACTTCGACTACCTGATAGCCCACTTCGAATGTCCATTATGCGTGCATTCAAATGCGAATTGATTGTTGGTGTCAACGGACGTATTGTTGTTAATGCCGCGTGTCATCGGTTTGTTGTGCTGTTGAAGGTGTTATTTCTTTTTTGTTTAGTGATGTTGTTGCTATCTGCGACGCGCTGTTCAACTTGTCGTCGTGCACAAATCAAATGGATAGTGATTGTGTTATTTTAGCTGCACAGACGTTTGCCCAGAAATTGTGATGTTAAATTCGTTGTTCACTAAATATACGTTATTTTTTGTTAATTTTTGAAATACAACTTCTATGATAATATTTTGATTGCTACTAATTCTGCAATCATGTGTAATTTATAACAATAGGATACAGGAAGTAGTTGTGCGTAAATTGACTGGCATAAATTATATTGGTATTGTGCCAAGCAAACTTGCAATTTCCTTTGCAAACTGTCTCTACTACTGCATTTGTTGTACGTCTTGCATTTAATTTGACATTTCATTAACTGTTATTTCTACAAACGGCGCTGCGTTTCTTATTTCCGCACACATGATGAACCTACGTTTAACATTTTATCAGCCCGACCGTCTGTTATTTAGAAGAAATTTCGATTAGAAACTTAGTCCGGTGTTAAATTGCAATGTAATGTTGTTGATGCGCAACTACAGCTGTGGTTGAACAGTTGTCCATATGCTTCCTTGTTGATTTGCTAACAATACTTTGCAATTCATATGGGATATCATGTTTTTGATACGCGCGCTAATCATTTTCATTTCCAAGTACCTAACTTCATTATGCTGGCATATAAAGTTGCTGTTGCACCCCGCTGTGTTAACACCACTGCAATTTTATTGTCCTAGAATACTCGAAAATATAACGTTAGACCATTTGCGCCAGACTTCCTTTGTTTCAACTATAAATACATTTCGCCTAAAAACCCTCCGAATGAAAATGATTCCCACACAACTAGCGCTTCGAAATCTTGAAACCACAACAAATGCAGAATCAAATCAGCGCCGACGCCCTCAACGAAAGCGTTTACCAATCTTTCATCACACACAATCAGCAACGGATATAAGTGAACAACAGAGTGTTCAAAGTTCCTCAAGTACAACACCATCTGATTGCAATTCTCTACTTACATCACGTGCTCTGATAAGTCCTCGTCCCACAGAATTTGTTGTTCCAACAAAGCGACGATTCAAACAAGTTGCTCATCGGATTATGCTAACAGCGAATATCAGTCTATCCTGGCGCAGTGCACCTATCAAACTACCCGAATTAACTACTTCTAATTCATTAACTAACATGAAAACAATATCACCAAATTCAACAGAAATGATAAAACCGACAACACTGCACATGCAAATTAAGAAGTCTGACTCCAACGGGAATAATAATAAAGACATGCTGAATGGCAAAGTGAATGGACTAGACAAGGTGTCGGAAGGTGTGCGGAGAATGACAATAAATGAAATGGCTAATAACAACGACATCATGTCGACAGTGTTCCCGCGCTGCAGACGCCCCATGTCACCTGTGCATGAAAATGGTTTGTTGATGACACCAATGTTGTTAATTGTTACAGAAGTACATGTGCAACATCGTGTCCATGCTATTGATAAGTGTGCACATTGTGACAATGTTGACAAGTACATATCTATATGTGGTAATTGTCGTCATGTTGCGTATTGTTCAAAAGCGTGTCAATTGGCACATTGGCCGGAACATAAACACGTGTGCAAGTATATTAGTATGACACATTTTGGTTCACGGAATCGCGACTCCGTTTCGTGGTACATAAAATGTGAATGGTTATATGTGTAGTATTTAGGTTCACTGATATTGCTGATCAGATAGAACCATCGGATTACACTTCACAATTATGGCAAAAGATGATTGAATATTTAGTTGATTCATTTCGTATTCGTTGTGTCGATGAAGCGGTAGAAATTTTAATTCACAACAACTGACAACAAAATATTTAGACTCATACCGGCAGTTTACCAAACAGAGATGAGATAGTGGCGAAATTTACACGATACATACACGCAGCACGTGGAGCAAGACTCGTACCGGACACATTTACAAAATATGATTACAGTACTGCACGTGCAGATGCAATTAATAAATTTGATCTTCGAGATATATATTTGGATAAAAGTGTGTTTGTCGAGTTGAAACAATTATTGTCTCAATCTTAGATGTCAGCGACGTTATTCGACAATATTCGACGCAAAACAATCACAACATTGAACGTCTACGACAATTACATTTTGTTATTTGTGGTCCAGTTATCATTGGCGGCTCTGAATATAATTTAATTTAGTTATGACTTACTCTATTAATATGATACATATCAACAATTCGCTGCATAAAAATCGTGTTAGTAAAGTAAACCCAATATAGTAATTTGCCGCTTTGTCCGTTATTTTTGCTATACACAGATGGTGTTAACAGAACAAACACTTGAGATCTGCACCAATAAGAGTGGGCGTGTGAACGAAATTTGTAACAGAAAATATATACACAACCAATTGTCATTATAGCATATATTGTCAATTTAAGATTATGTACAACATTTTGCACTAAAATGTCAATTAAATGTTTAAATTAAAAGCTCACATAATCGAAATGCCCAGACGTGAAATCTCAATTGATTACGACGATTCAACATCAACTTCAAATCGACTACGTAAATGGTGTATCATCATCGCATCGGTGTTAACAATCATAGCAGTGGTATATCCAAACTAATCACAACTAAACAACGTGTACAGTTTCTGCTATTGATTGGTGTAGCAACACCAGAATGGTTGGTGTTAGTCGATCAACCACAACCAATTGGTGGCCAAATACAAAGTCAATTTGGTATCACAAGTTTCAATACCCGATCTGATTACGAACATACTGTTGGTGTATGGCAAGAATGTCTAACAACACGATTATTGGAACGAGTGTGCGAGACACGAATGACATTTGATACAAACAATCAAACACATTGTATAACGTTTGTGCTTTATTTCGTAATTCATTTTACAGTATGGCGCCTTGCTGTATTCTTTTTGATCATCAGTGCCCTTGTTTGTGCAGCCGAAGCTGTTCAACTGTCAATTTGTGCATGTTATCTACCGTGTGTCGTCATTGTTACTGGCGTGTTTACATGTTTAGCAGGTTTGTTTCACATAAAATAGGAATAATGATGTGCAGCTATCTGTACAACTATCTCGATAGCACTATTCAATTCCAATTCATTAATAGGACAAGGTGGTTCCACAGCTGGCTCCATTAAAGACAGGGTAATGTCAACTACATCACATTCGTGTACCACTTTTATTCCAGTATTCCTACGGCTACTCATACAACTGTGTATTGGCCAGTTGCATTATATTTTACGTATCAGTAATCTTATACATTATCTGTATTGTATTCGTTACTGTTCAACATTGTTCATATCGTTTGCGACGCGATCAGTTACGTGAATATGAACTACGACATGGCAGTATCAATGCTTACGCAACGTGATATCATTTTACATATAATATATTCGTGCAAATAAATGTGTGTTTTCTTAGACATGAGTCAAAACAAGGCGGAGTTGCGGTTTGTGTGTCAGTCAACTCATGCTTTACGGTGCGCATTTAATAGTAGGAAGGAAGAATAGGCACATAAAAAGTAGAAAAATAAATATTGACAAATTATAAAATGCCTCGACCTGGCAAGCATTACTACGGCGATCAAAAGCCACCTTATTCATACATTTGGTTGACCTATATGGCAATTCAATCATCTGATACCAAACAGCTTCCATTATCCGAAATTTATTCTTATATTATGGAGAAATTTCCATTCTATCGCAATAATACTCAACGATGGCAAAATTCGTTGCGACACAATCTGTCATTCAATGATTGTTTTGTGAAAGTAGCCCGTGGGGGTGAACGGTCTGGAAAGGGTTCATATTGGGCGGTACATCCGAATGCGATGGCAATGTTTGAAAATGGTAGCTGCTTAAGACGGCGCAAACGATTCAAGGTATTGTTGTACACCAACCAATCTTTCACAAATTGTAGGATGGAGATGTGACACCAAGTACGAAGAGTGAACGCAAGGCGTCACCGATTGCTGAACCAGTTTCTAGTGCAACTGCAGTTTTGCAGTCTATCTCTCCAGACTCTACGTGGACACCAAATCAATTTACCTCAACAAATGTGTCACCAACTGATTACGACTGCCGCTCGACCACAAATGTATGAATTGTTTGCAATTTGTATAATACATACTTGCAGTCACACATATTTATACCTCCATTTAACATTCTCCCACTGCATCAACCATTCATACCACATGTCTCCATACAACCATTGTGGCCAACGCATCAACAAATGGCACTTGCACATTGGATGGGCACAATGATACAACATCAAAAGGCGGTAGAAAAGGAACACAAGAAACAACAATTATTGCCAACAAGTCATTCATTTTCTATTAATGCCCTCTTAAAGTAAAACACTGCTAAATGTGAACATTCATTTTCCTTTGCATTTAATGTTAGTGATTGTGTGCTAATCAAATATTTGTGAATGTGTGACAATCCCATTGTATTAATATTGTCATATGTTTAACAAGACATATGGTAAACACGGTTGACATCTTATATGTGTATTTAATCAAGTAAAGATGACAGCTGAATATTATACCGACATTGACGTAATACGCTACCAATTATCAATCATACAAATGCAATTCGTTGATTAATTTGCCACTATTATAACATTAGCATATCAACCCATTTCATTAAAATTAAAAGTATTTTTGTGAACACAATAAGTATGAGAATACACAATGTCTAAACACGTATTTATGCTAATGATCTTTTTTCACATAATTTATCCGTTATATTTTCTGTTATGATTCCCACGCTATGTGTTTGCGCGTAATCACGGCTATTTGCGCTAATTCAAGGTTGCATTTGTTGAGATATGTGTTTGTTAAGGATGATATGTCAATAAATGCAAACACTTATCAATCATCATAACTCATCAACCATAACAGAACATGTTGTGGTCAGCAGCAGCGTCAAGCACATTAACAATAAACGCTCCCATGTGTGTTGTGTGATTTGTAAATATTACTGTAAACTAAACAACATTTCTCTTTGTTTTCCAATTTGTGTTACAGTAACACTTTTGTGTGTAGAATTGGTGAATACATTAATCAAACACTAGGTGTCACCACATGAAGTTTTTGTGCATGCACTTATTTGCTATACGTAAAGTAAATGATAGTTTTTGATGAAAACTGTTGGTTATTCAAAAATATTATGAGTACACACTGAGCAGTAAATCAATGCCAATTATTTGATTAATAATTTGAAAAGAATGAATTTCAGAATAATTATTGAGGGTCTACATGGGAATAACTTGTACATTATCAAAAATGAATTCTTGATTAGTTGACATTGCCAGTTTGTCATTGTCAACCTTTGGTCACAGTATGAGATTACGCAAAAGACAAACACAACCCGTTAATTTCACCATTTTGACCGCGTTTCTCTCATAAACTATTTACTGATCATTAGTTTATGCCAATGTATTTCTTTCTCAAATATCATCAATTACAGTGCAAAAGTTTGTTCGACACGCGACGTTCGCTGGGGAATATTGTGAGTGTATATTTAAATGAAATGTTCACACATAGTTGTTCAAATGTTGAAAATAGACATAATTGACGACAACAAACAAACAGCGTTCAGAATATTAATTGAAAATGTTGCGAAACAAAAAATAAACAATATTCATCACTCATGCATTCATGTGTTAAGCGTCCAGTAATTAGCTTTGTTCGTTTTAGTAAAAACAATGTGCCGTTGGTGTGATACTTTTAAAAAACGTTGACGATAATAATAGTGCTAAATGTTGTATTATAAGATACACAAAAGGTAAAAGTTTAATCGAAGTAAAACAAACACTTTTGCTATATGAATTAACTTCGCTGTTTCTAGAGTAGAACGCGTTGTTTGAGGTTTAATATATAACTGGTGCAATGTGCTATTTATTTCACCTGTGGAATTATACTCGTTTTGACCAGTGTTTTTATCTACCGTACTGTGCTATCTGTAGCACCTTTTGCCTAACAGTACTAATAAATTTGTGCAATAAAATTATTGACATTTGAAAGTTACCCTCTTGGCAAAGGATTGAACAGAAGAGCGAGACAAAAAATACACAGATAGATTCAACGTTTATTTATCAATAATAAAGAACTAAAAAAAACAAGTCGGCATTGACAGGAAACACATACAACTATGTTATAGCGTTATGCATGCAACAGACAATTGTTATGCATGAAACATATGAAATTCACATCCTATACACGTTACATCCTAAATCCAACCTCATTCAACTGGTGTTATTTGCGTATTTACGATTTATTTATAACAACGCGTTTTATGTACAACAACACTCCTGCGTTGCTTTTATTATTGCGCAACGACAGATTTGTCACTTTTCTATTCATCTTTACAATTTATACATCAAGTAATTCTCACTTTTCTTTTCATGTCAATTGCCGTGTCAAATTCAAGTATTCTCAAGTACATTCTAAATATTAAAATATTTTCAAATCATCTTTTTCATCATAATTTTGTTGTTAGCACAATATTGGCATCTTTAACAAATGACTTATACTGCATCAACAGTTACCCGATAAAATGAAATTGCACATATTTAAACCATTGTTTCACAATATTGATCACAATCGTTAGCCAATGACAATATGATTCGTATTAAATGATAGAACTATGATTGTGATTATTCTCAAACACACACACACACACACACATGTACAAGGTCGCGCATCTATCGACGGTCACATATACACATGTACTTATTCATTTCAAATACATATTCCGAATATATGTTTGTGTAGATGTTTTTTGCTATTTATTCGTTTAGATGTTGACAAGTTGTTTCACTGACCAATGTGAACTTGTGACACTTCTTCACGTCCTGTTTTCGCATCTTGATTGTTGTCCAATTGTTCGTTCTTATCGCAAATACATGCACGCAGATTTTATCCGGTATTTAATTCACACCATTTCAGGTTGTAAATATTATTGTACAAAATCAGTTGTCTGTTTGACACCGAATTACTTGTATGGATGTTCGTCAATGGCACCAATTTTAGCAAATTTGCCGATTAATTTAAAATTAGTGTTGCAAATAATTGTTGTTATTTTAATTTCTACTGACCAGTGCCGAGCGCAAAATCTAAACAGTACGAAGTGCTAAATATGTGTAAATATTGCAATTGATTTCAGTTGGTCGGTCGAATGACGAACCCCCACAACATTTTGAGCAAGTGCAACACATTCCACGAAATAATCAATTTGTAAATAACAGTATACTGCAACAACAGTTTGCAACAACAACTGGTCTGCCAATTGGCGCAACTGGGCGTAAGTTATAAAACAAATTATTTTTCAGAAGATTTTATAGGACCGTCAATTGTTGAATATCGTTTTGGCGACACAAATAATGCAGTTGGAGAACCGGAACCGGGTTATTCTGCAGCAACGACGTTGCAATCTTGCATTCTAATTCCAATATTTATGACAACGATTGCAATGTATATTTGACATTATTACATTAATTTGTATTCGAACACCTCTATACTGGTAACAAGTTTATTTCATTTGAATTTCGATACATTTCACGGTGCTTATTGCATTGCAATAAAATAGGAATGTTGCTTTTCAAAAAAAAAAAAAATAATAATAAATAAAAACTGTTCACTTGACATGTTGCATATGCCACGCTTCGATTAACTCATCATCGGTGATATTCATCAATATGTCAATGATGTTCCACCCCATCTTCTGTGTGTGTAATATATATTCGCCATTCTGAGGTTGCTGTTTGTATGAATACCAACCGTATGTAACGGACATTGCAACTCTAGATTGCAATAGTAATTTGTATGAGAAGTAAAATTATTTACCGTTGTAACATTGCAATCCGTGCCAATTGTAATTCGACCATTGTTATTGCTGGTGCTTCCTTATTTGTCATATATCCTTTGAGTACGTGTGCTCCAACTGAAATTTCAAATTCGATTAAACATCTATCAACTATCCAGATGTACCTTCAATTGGTTTAACTTCCGAACCATGTCCAGCTTCAAGCATCTTAAACAATACATATATATATATATATATATAATGTTTATTTATTTATTTATTTAATGTTTATACAACATACCATATACAATATAGCAGTAGTCCAATCGAACATTCTCGGCCCATAATACGCATCGTTGAGGTCCAGCAGGCCACATAACTGCATATTTACATTTGTGAACATTTAACACACTTACTGTTACTGGATCACGTGTCTTGTCGATTAATAGATTGCCTTCGTTAAAATCGGAATGAATCATGCCTGTATACGTAGTCGTACAATAAACACATTCAACATACCACATTGCAACTTATCTTGTACGGAGTGAAATCGTGTTTGAAATTCGTCCATAATACCGTTTATTAACTTTTCTTTGTCTTTATCATCAAAATGTGACGTCAATTTGTTGACTACATTAATCGAAGTGTGACTCCACGAATGTCCGTATGTATCATAGACATTATGATGGAAATCCTAACATCTAACTTTCATTATTGGATAAAGTTACCTTCACTGCAACTGTCCATTGAGCAATCATTTCACCAAGTTGAACCAATATTAGTTCTGTTACAGTTTCATTTCGTAACATTGTACCGGGTAAGAATGTTAGTAAACGTACTGGCAATGTATGGCCTGTATTAAGTTTACATTACAATTTAATTCAAATTTTACCTGAATTTTCAATTACTTCCCACGAAGTCAACGTGCCTTGTTTCTGTGGAATTACTGTTTGACACATTACTCCGTGCTTATTTGCATGTACCATTAGTTTTGTCTGTGCATCTGGTAGAAATTATATTGTTTATTAATTAAGAGTTCAATAATTTCCTTACCGGACAGCTCCCTTGTAAACGCCTCTAATGGATTTGTAATTTTAAACACGCAACCATGTTTTAAAATGTTGACATCGGTGATGAACAAATTTTCATCTTCCTGTTTAACATTAATTAATCGATAATTCTTGTCATCGTAGCCGGCCAATTGTTCATATTTGTCGAAACTGAGTCCGTACAATCGCTTTAATGTGTTTCGTATGAATGCCTCAGATACAGCTGGCGCGCTTGTGTCCGCTGTTGTACTTCCATATGAGGCCATTTCGAGTTGAACTTATTTTGAAAAGTATTAGACGATTATTTCTAAATTTATTGTTTACAAAGACAACATGCAGTACACAGGAGCGAATTATCTACGTTTTCATTATTAAAACGCGTACACTTAGTTTAACGTATTTATTATGTCACACAATTTTATTGCATAATGCAAACGAAAATACACGTGGTGTCTATTTTGAATTTCACAAAAATAAACCATGATGCAGTGTGAACGAGTAAACATCTTATACGATTGCATGGAATTGTATTCATAAAAGCATGCTTGATTAACAACAAATTATAAAATGCATCGCTATGCTTGAGATGTAACCAACGGATTTATACTTTTGGAATCTAAACGATATACAGATAAATATTAAAATTGCAATTTTGTAACGTACCGCAAAGACGAGCGCTTGATCTAGATCATGAATCAAATCATCAACATCTTCAATACCAACAGATAGACGAATTAAACTGTCAGATATGCCCAATTTAACGCGCTCATCTGCCGGTACACTAGCATGTGTCATCACTGATCTGCAATTGTTATAAATCACACAATAATTATTCATGTTTCAAACAGACGGCAATTCAGCAAGACTTTCATAACCACCAAGTGATTCGGCCAGTGCAAATATCTAAACAATATTACTTATCATATACTCATGCACTACCTTCAACGCCTTCAAGAACTTCTCCGATTCTGCCATGCCACCTTTCAAGTAGAATGATACCATGCCACTCATACCCTTTGATTGTTTCTTATGTATCGCGTGTTGTGGATGTGATGGCAATTCGGGATACAATACCTGAATGGTGCGTGTTCATTGGGATAGTTTGTTATAGTTACCTTTTCAACACGCGAGTTTGATTCAAGGAACTTTGCCACTGCTAATCCATTTTCAGAATGTGCTCGCATACGAACATGCAATGTCTTCACACCACGATTCACCATATAACAATCGTATGGTGATGGGACAGCGCCAGATGCTACAATATTTAAGGTGATGTATTTCATATAATCAACATACCCAATTGTGTATACCATAAATGATGTCCAATTTTGTCATCATTTGTCATCGCACAACCCATAACAACATCAGTGTGTCCATTCAAGTATTTAGTTATCGAATGTAACACAATGTCGACGCCCAATAGCAGTGGGCGCTAGATAAATTATAAATTATAAATATAGAACATAAAAATAATCTACTTGAAAGTATGGTGTTAGAAATGTGTTGTCGACGACGGTGATAATGCTTGCGTCAATCGATTTCACACATTTCACAATCATTTCAATATCCAACACTTTGAGTAAGGGATTTGTCGGCGATTCCAACCACACCATCTGTATTGATGTTGTAAACATTGGGATTCAATATACCTTTGTATTCGGTTTAATCGATGCCTTTAACTTATCTAAACATGACATGTCCACCATATCTGTTGCAATTCCGTGATTAACAGCTGTTTTACGGAAAAATCGCTGTGTCCCTCCATAAACATCATCGCAACATGCAATATGATCACCCGATTTCAATAATTCCGTTATCGCTGACACTGCCGACAAGCCCGATGAATAAACACTGCCTACAATTTGCGATAAAATCGAATTTTGTACCAATGAACTTACAAAACTTCGCAGCCTCCAGTGTCGCTAAACATTTCTCCAAGCAAGCACGTGTGGGATTGCCCGCACGTCCATAATCAAATTTCTAAATGAAACAACTAAGTATCGAAACATTTGAATGCAACTAACCACTGGTTTTCCTGGCGCTGGTTGTTTGTACGTAGTCGACGTTGAAATTGGCGGGATGACTTGGCACGCTTCCCATTGCTCAGGTTCCTAAATTGAATATTTGTCACAAGTTTCCACGAAACAAACCTGGCCAACATGGAGTGCATCAGTTGCAAAATGTGCAAAGGGTGATTGTGCCATTTCCAACAAATGTTGTTCTGGTTATGAAATATAATATATCTAAGATATAAAAGTACTGACACCACACACTTTATAAGAACGATTCAATGGCTTTAGAAGGGCTATAAAGCTGTGCGCAAACAACAAATATGCGACGCACACACAAATATTGTATTTATTCAACCTGATGCAACTTAATATTATCTCAATTACATCATATGGGATTATAAATTCGTTGTGCAACGCAACAAAATTGAAAGTTATCGCATAGTTTATCAACACACACGATAACCCTGTAATATAAACTACTTTTTACGTTGCCAATACTCCCGCTTTTGGTAGTGTGTTAACTGCTTGCTTGTATTTATTACACTATAACTTAATTACAAAACTATAAAAACCCGTCTAACTACAAGTTTAAACTTTTTTGCAACGTATAATCAAAATTCCTTAATGCCATAATTGTACAATTGATTACAAATTTCGTGGCAGGTATACTATTAGATGGCGAAAATATGAAAAAAATTGCATTGGCATGTTGATTTGGCAGCTTCCGACCAAAGTTTACGCTAAAACAGTATAATTATCAACAAGAAATTATGGTGCAGTATTGTGAAATGCAATTTCTCAAAACACACTAAATCTATAGCATGATCCATGAGACGAAATTGATTTAATTTATTCAACAAAACGCGTAGACAATATAACAAAATAATCATAAAGTGAAAACGAATAATCTTATTTTTGTTGATTCAAATCAGGCCAATGTGTTGATGTCAATGAAAATGTTGTCATAACTGGTGCACTGTGTGGTGTTTGCAATAATGGTTCACCATTATAATAAGATAAATTATAATTTGCCATATTAGTTGGCAACATCTGCGGCATCTGAATAAAACAATAAGAATGTGTAAACATTCGCCCTACCATTAGTTGCGGTGTCTGATTTGGTCTTGCGTGTGCCACGTTTGGCATTATTTGTTGTTGTAACGGTACGGGTGTTTGAAACATTGGCGGTGGCTAAAAATATGAAAATAGATATAAATATTGTTCACATACCATTGACGTGCTGTGGAACATTGGTGGAATGTTTGACACAGGCGATATTTGTGGTGGATGATGGGGAATCATTTGTTGATTGAGAGGCATTGTGACGTTGTGTAACTACAGATATCAACGTGTTTATTTGCATACACAAACCATGTTTGCCACGGAATGCATTGGCGGGTGATTGACGAATGTTGGGGGTAGACACATCATTTGTGGTGGTGGGACGTGGTGGACGACGGTGGCTGTACGGTTGATGATCTCACGTTATAATCAATGTCCACTTACGTGTTGTTGTCATTGGTGGAGGTGGATAATTCATGTGTGTCAGAGGTCTGGTTGGATATGATTGCCACATTTCGTCGTTCACGCTTTCTATAATTACAGAATAGTGTTTGTGTTTATAGATCAATCAGGACTTACTTACGTGCTGCATATGCGGCATTGTTGTAATATTGAGGCGGATGATGCAATTGTACAGAATGCAATGGTTGTGGACTAGGCGCTGGTGTCATATTATGCAGTAATGACCGTGGTGGTGTATTATGCACTGGTTCACTGTGAACTCGAACTTGTGTTCGCTTTGCTGCCACACTAATAGGTATATTGGTTTATTGTCCCATACATCTATTGCTTACGTATTTATTCTTTGTCTTTCGTCCTTTTGACAAATTTCACCAATTTTCGTCGCCAATTCAGCGTCTGTTAATGTACTAAGGTTGTTTGACTCATTGCCACTGTCATCACTATTTGCTTCTGGAAAAATATTTAAAAAAAACAACATTTACAAACAAATTTAACAAGTTACCATCGAAAGCATCATTCGTTTTAAGACCCAATTTTTGTAGACGTTGTGGACAGTTCTCAACAAAGTGTCCTACATGACCGCAATAGCGACATTGTCTATCAATTGGTGGTGCCTCTTCGTTGACACACAAATGTTTAAAGTAGTAATGCTGTAGAAATTGTGTTTAATTATATTGTTGTCAACTGTGCTAACCGCCATTTCAGAGACATTTGCAGGTGCTTTGTTGAAGTATAATTGTTGTCCAAATACCGTTCTTGCTCGGATAAAGCACAGACGAATGTAGTGAAACACTAAATATTATTGAAATATTTGAAATAGTCAATGCATCTGAGCTTACTTTTCCTTGACAATCCCGATGCCAAATTATGATTGAGATCAAATGGGTCTTCAATTGCAAATGGCTTGCCTGTCCACATTTTCTCAAATTTTGATAATTTCCTAAACAAAGCGTTAATTATTGTGCGCGTTAATTATCTACCGATCAGTACGCAACCGAATCTGCACAACATTCGAATAATCGAATTGTTCGCAATAGTAACGAAGAAAGCCGATCCACAATTCATAGATGGATTGTTTATTTGTTGACCAATTTGTCAACTTGCCATCATGATTTGTCTTGAAATATGTATTCCACCCGTCAAACATATACCCCGCTGTTGGTTTCGTATCTCCATCGTACATCTGATAAACGAATGAGAAGAATTTAGCAAGATTAAAACCTCTTGTAAGACAGGTATAACGGGTGGTGATGTTCGTTGCAAATAATGTAACACAAGTAGAATATACGCATATGATGAAAGTGATCCTTTCGATGCATCGCCTATGCTGCAGTTCTTCGCCCACCACTGCACAGGTCAAGTTATTGTGATTATGATTAATGAACTGAATGAACCTTTGCAATCATGCCCACCACTCTTACTCTCCAATCGATAGAAACATACGTCTGCAACAGTTCCGTATTTCGCAGTGCCAACACATTGTACAGACTTATGCTGCAAATGCGTGTTGGATGAACAATTGTTGTTACAAGTACATACTCGCACTCCACATTTGTATCGCTGGTGATGAATTTCACTATTGGCACTTTTGCCCCACACACTGTCATTACTGTGTGCAACAGATGTCGTGCAGCACCACAACGGAATACTCGTGCGATTGTGCGTATTGACGATTTTGCTCCTATTCCCTGCAAATGTAATTCAAATTCAAGTTACAACTGATGAGTTTGAAATTCAAAAAAGAACAAACTTTCGGTAATTCATAATCAGATCCAATGAAGCGTAAACACAAGTCAAGATCACTGGCATAGAATCCAAATCCATTTATTGATGATCCGAACACATCTAATCGACAACTTGCATTTGGAAATGCCAACTGAAATAATGAAACATTTATTATTTGCATCAACGTACTTGTATAATCTCTCTCAGTTGACCACATTTATGCAGTACCCATTGATTTCTTTCTGGTGTCATACCCACCCTCTCTGAGTAGCAGTTTAGTTTGAACAATTCTCATTCACCAACCAATTAACGCTGCCAACATGTTGGACAATGCGGTATCAGTTTGCAATCCAATACCACCCAATGCAACCAAATCAGGCAATTTAGTTTGTTCACAATTGTCGGCATTGTGATCATAACTTCCACAATATTCACATTGATAATTGGGTTTCTGTATTAATCAGTTCTTATGGAATGATTTGTACTGACACTCACTCTGCCATCTGTAAATGTATTCCGATCGAAGTTGAAATGACATTGGACGTGTGGTGAATCATTCGTTGTTGGGATTATCAATGGTGCCACACATTCGTCGTTTGTTTGAGCATTCAGCACGTTGCTTGCAAATGAAAGCAACGCGTGTGATGTGACATCGCTTTCGTTTAAGTTCATGCTGTCAATCTAGAATTGAATGCACATTTTGGCAAATTTCCCACTAAACCTGTTGACTAATATTAGCAACACATTCAATATCGATTTGCTTGTCTCGTTCATCGACATACTCATCATATGCGCGATTGATTTCTTCCTGCTCTTCGCTGTCCGTCGACGGTGGTGACACATCGAATTGAACGGTATCATTTGTACAATTTGCTGTGTCACTTGTTGCTTCTGCTGGTAGCTGATTGTCTTCAGACAACGATATTTGTGAATTAACTGAATTGTATATTTGTGTTATTCTATTCACAACATACCAGTTGGTAGTGACATACAGGTTGCAGCATGTGACCACATTGATTCCGTATCATCACCATTTGATATTTGTTTATTGTGCAGTTTATTCGCTTCAGCAACATCAGCCAATTCAACGCACATTGCAATCTGATTAATTGAATTCACATCATCCTCTTGATTGTCGTTCATTTGTACATTATTTGTAAAATTGGTTGATGAGACACATGGTGTCATAGTTGGTGGGTTATCATTCTCATCTGTATTGATATTTACATTGAGGGTGTATGACACCTACCACCATCACAAGATGCTATTGTTGCCTTTCGTGACCATAACGAAGCCGCATCAGATGATCCAGCATCACCGTTACACAATTGTTTCAGTAGCTCAGCCCCATCAGCCAGTGATATTGGTGTGAGTACCTGTTTGGTCTCATCATGTTGTTGTGTCGACATGAAGTGCTTGTATGTCAACCGCAAACAGTAAATAATGTAATCACGCATTTTAGATGAACATTGACCAAGATTCTTCTTGCGAATTATTGGATCTGTACAAAGTGCCATATTTATGTCAATTGTTGATATTATTACCTTCAATATTGAAGCGTCTCTGTCGTGGCCATTGTTTCTCTTCACATGTCATTGGTGCACGGCGACGTATTTGTATCACATTTCCAAAGTGTTCTTGCATATCAATTGTGTAATACTTGAGCATGCCTATCCAAATACTGCCCAAACCGATTCGTGAATCTATTGGTGCTGACCATTTTGGCGGAGTGGAGTTCTGCACGTGTTAGAACTATTTATATAGAGAAACACTTACTATTTCATCCAATGCTGGTTGCCAATCAATAACTAATTCATTTAACTTCGAGCTCTTTGGCATCAGTTCATACAGTGATGGTAAATACTGTATTTGTTGTAAATAGTGCACGACCATTATATCTAGTGCGTACGGTGGTAGACCGCCTATTCGGAAGTTATCCATTGCACATATCTGAAATCGTTTGATTGAAGTGATTTGGTTTATTGAAACGCACATGTGCCCATGCACGAAAGGCTATACATAATTGTCGTGTAAATGGATGCAGTGAGGTGTAGATTTTTAATTGTCTTCCTAAAAGAGAATGTACAATCAGATATTGACACAAATTACCGATTTGAAATGCTTCTTCATTTCCAATAGCCAGTACAAATGTAATGTCCTTTATTATTTTACTTTGAAATGTGACGCATGGGTAGCGTGAATCAAAGTCACTTCTAACACATTCGAGTATATCTACAATGATCATTAATGTTATAGTTACTGTTTTCTACATACCCTGACAATGTTCTTTCATGATATCGAATGCACGTATTAGTACCAATGCATGTTCCTTGTGATCGTGCATCAATTCAATATTTACATTACTTGTATTTAACGCCACACCCCACATTGTTGAACCATACACACGAAGTTTCAATTTACCTAAACAGATGTGCAACTGAAGTTGTTGTTTATGAATATCTCACCAATATCGATGCCACATTTTGCATTTAGTCGATCTTCTAGTTGTTGAATTACTTTTGAACATTCATTCCATGTTTCGTCAGTTCGTGAATATTTGTCGACAATTCGTAGCAAATGTTCAGTGATAGCATTGCACTGTTGTTGTGATGGTGTAGGAATAGTACGAAGTTGTTCTAACAACTGTTGATTCTTGATTGCATCCATATGTTCGCTAACAGCCATATGTGTCCGTGCATGTGTGATACTATTTATGTGATAGTCACACAAATCACAATAATATACAGCTTGTGCGAATCGCGTACTTCGCTACAATGCAAATGTATGGCTGATAGAGGATACACTGATGTCATACCTTTTTCATTTGTCGAATATGTTGCTGTTGAATGATGGTTTGTGAACATTCCAATATTGGTTCCATTGATCCAACTGATCCGGGTGTGTGAATGTCTTTTAACAAGTGCAATGTTGCTTCTGTCACTGCGCCCTTTATCATTTCAGTGCTGCAGTCTGTTGATAGCAATTGCTCCATTGACAGCCACATACCGTAACCGAACGCTTTCTGAGCATGCGGGAATGTATTACAAGTTTTATTGTTGTTTACCATATGTTGGTCAATTACTTTCCGAGTTGGTGTATCCCGCCGGCGTATCACCAATCGACAATAACTTAATGATGTCGGATTTGCCCTCTTCGCTGCTTCAATTCGTTTTCGTTGTTGTTTTGATGGCATTGACTTTTCTGTTACTTCCACGTGAACAACTTTGTCGTCAACGGTCATAAAATATTCAACGGTTGCCTGTAATTTAGACTGCAATTAATTCTAAACAATCACTTACTACAAATGTATTGTTGTTCACATCAAAAATGAAACTGTTTTCCGATGTTATGAGACTCGAATCAATTTCATTAACAACACGTTGAACTTCATTTTGCATTTGTTCAATTGCTTCACGTGTTATCGTCGATGTAATTACATCAATTTTTGGTGATGTTGTTTTTCCCTGCAACATTGGAACGTAAAATGTGATCAATATTGAAGTGTACACCTTTTCTACTTGTGTTGATAGTAACTTTTGACGTCGTTCTTTCCTAGTAACAGTATTTACAGATGGACCAGGTCGTCGTTTCTCCATTGCTACAAGTAGTTCAGTCTGTCGTGGTGTTGCATTTGACTACAAAATATATTTATAATTCCCTTCCTGTTGTCAATGTTCTTACCGGTCCAGCACTCTCCATGACAGTGTTGTGTTTATTTGTATCTACTTTCAATATCTCTAGTCATTTACACCACAGTGGTAGAATAAATATTATGAGCCGTAAATGTGAGAACTGTATCAAGATAAGACTGACGAAATGCAGATGGGAAAATCGCTTTTTATATGTGGAAATATTCGTTATGCAATATGCGGAATAGAGTTGAATAACTTGTAATTTTTAACCATCGCGCCTAACTGTTATTTGCGACCAACACGTAACTCCCTGATATTCAGGAACTCTTGTTACATCATTTTGAACACATTGAAATAACGCTACGAAAGCATTTTTATTGCTTTGACCTTTCACAAAAATATAAATATTTTTATTTGCTGTAAATTTCCAAAGAAACAATAATTGCATTGCAAAAATGTCGGGTGCAGTAATTGAAAATCTAAGCAACAGGAAATTATTCACGATATTTACATTATTATCGTTGGCATTAATTGGATTCTTTCTTGTTGGTGCAATCGTCAGTAAGTGATGCGATAAACTGTCGAATGTTCATTCTAGGCCCCGAACCATCCACATCCATGCCATTCTTAATGACACTCTGCAAAGATGCCAAACGCGGCACCGGCACAGACTGGTTCTACATTCGTCCAAAAAGCGATGTAAATTATCCAACATTGATACTCATAACCACCATTGCAGATGAGTTGTGTTCAAATACCAGACACCGAGATAGAGAAGTATGATGGCTCACAGTTGGTGCTGGTTGCACAGATGCCACATGTGCGTGATGAAGTTCAACTGGAATATTCACCCTGGTTCCAATCTATTCTCGGCTTGTTGTTGGTCGAATTCAAATATGACAGTCGTGTCACACCTATGGGTATGGTGCACATGGGAAATACATATTGTTTATAGATGAAAATGTGGATATTTATATGGAGGTACGGATGGCATATCGGACACATAATGACAAAGAAACGGAATGGCACGAATTTGTCAACACACAGATTACACGTAATTTAGACTGCTCTATTGAGAAAAAAGAGGTTGGCATGTTCATTCGATTAAAAGATGATAATAAATAGGACGGCCGATCATATTCATGTTCACCAATCGAGTTGTTTGAATTGGGAAGTAGTGACTATCCATATTATCTACTCAATATACGCATACCGTCGTGCAATATGACTGGTCAACAACGAAACTGCAAATTGGGCATATTAGGCGATGTTACTGTCATTGTAATAGCACAATGCCCAATTCTTTCCTATTTTGTTCATCCAGGAAATCCATCAGAATGGTGGATTCACAATAGTATGGCTAGTACTGAAGACACTCCTCGCCCCATTGATGTTCGTATGTGTGTGGTGGTATTGGCGACGTGTTAGTGCACTACCCAGAGCACCTGTCTTGTTAGAAAAAGGAATAATGACATTAGGTGTTACAATGTTCATGTTGGATGGTGTGTGACACTATTTGTGCCTATCGTAGTACTTGCAGTTCCTATTGAATGGCTGTCATTTGTATTTCGAATGCCATTTATGCTGCTGTTATCCGATATTCGTCAAGGATTGTTCTATTTAATACTCTTTGGATTCTGGCTAATATTTACTGGTGAACATTTGATTGAAGATGCGGGTCGTAACAACTTGGTAAGCAGTTGTAAATTACAGTAAAAATTAGAACACAACTTGTAGTAAATAATAATTCAATATTCACTACTCATTTAGTCATATTATTGGCGTCATTTGTCATTTGTGTTATTTGCCTGTGCGTGTATGTTTGTGTTCGATATGTGCGAACGCGGGGTGCATCTACGCAATCCATTCTACTCAATTTGGAGTACTCACTTTGGTACTAATTTAGCGTACGGATAATCGGTGTAAATTATAATTGCAATGTTGCAGTATGCATTCATCATTTTGGCGTCAATCAGTGTTGGGATTTACTTCATCTTTCTGGCGTATAAAGTTGTACGAGTTATTGCTACAATTAAACGCAAACGTGCTTCACTTGCACACATGGCCTTTAATCGACGTTTGAAATTTGAGGTATTCAACAAATGACAATAAAATATATGAATTTAGGCAATAATATACCGTTTCCGCTTTCTAATGATACTAACGCTAATCTGTGCCGGTCTTACAGCCGCTGGTTTAATGATGGAACAGATTGGTGAAGGGTATGTAGTATACTCTCAACGATGTAAAACACTTTGTAGTCAACTTCGTTGGGGTGACTGGGACGACGCGCCACAGATGAATACCACATCGGCAGTATTGACAGGGATATTTGGACTATGGAACGTGTATGTGATGTTACTACTCGCCATGTATGCACCATCACATAAGCAATATGCAACAGCACAACGATGTATGTGTGTATTGAATGATCATTCTCATGTTTCTTTAGTGCCGACCGTGCCCGATGATGAGGCAGAGGAAGATTACTTGTTCGCTGACAACTGGGATGCGAGTACTGAAACTGCTGAAATGACAACTTTTATGAAACCAAACACTGATTAATCATTATATAACACCATTTGAGTGTAGTATTAATATGCCTTCCATTGTATTATCGGTGCTTTGCTTACTTCTTTGCAAACAATGCTTTACAGTTTTATCATCGGGTTTTGCTGATTACTCGCCAACACATTATTCCTTAATTATTCATCATTATTCTATGATCTTTGCAAACTAATTCAAATAATCTCATATAGCGTAGAACGCTTACATTTCCATTGTTAAACTTGGCAGTATTCAAAGTTATTTTCAAATGGTTACAATATCGTCGATGTTTATACGTGTGTCACGTTATTTTGAATAAATTTGTAGTTATTCAGTTGCAGACGAAGTTATCTTTATCCCTCATCACTCTCCGTTGGAGTCTCCATGCACATGTAATTTATGTTCAAATTAAATAATAATAATAATAACATTTTATATGGAGCGGAAATAAAAATTGCCATGGAGCTGAAACCATCAGTGAGACAAAGCTATTTTTACGTCATACACGCACTCACACCCACTTGTATTGTTTTTGCTATAAATACGTTTGCATATGTTGCGTGAATGTAGTAATAGAATGACTAGATGACGTATTTCCGTGCACATGTAATTTATGCGCTTAAATATATATTTATAAACAAGTTTCACCCGCAGTGCGCACACTTAAATATAGCATTCAATGTTATCCGTTTGTGTTGATGACGCATGCGTGATGTGACACACACAGGCACACAATGTCACATTTACGTGACAGAACTTCAACTTCAATCTTGTTTGTTTTATGACAATTTACAATAACACCTCCGTAATGGAAGCGTTGCCGCATTGTTTTTGTGTTGTTCCCCACGCTATTGACGATTTATTAGTTTATAATTTGAGTACACCTGTAAGGGCGTCACAAGTTATTTAGGCGCGGTTGAACTCATTTTGTCATTGCTATCACACAAGTTTATAAGGACTCTTATCAAATATGTAAGAGAGTGCTATACTATAAATTGTCTGCTTATCATTTATTGTAATTTCGAGCACTTGTTTTGCACAAAAAGTATATTTGTGACCTAAGGAAACTTCTCATTATGCACTTGCGATAGAAATTTGAAACATCTCATTTCATTAAAACACATTTCCGAAAAGCACAATTGTTGTATTCATGATTCACGAATCCTGAATAATGTTGTTCACGTGAATATATTTAATCGAAAAGTTGTTCGTGAAATTTCTTTTGTTGTCATATGATGTCATCGCAGTGATTTTCAGCGCGTGTTTTTGATGGAAAAAGTTGCGTGGGCGAACTGCTCATATGTTCGTTGTGTGTGTGTATGTTGGAAAATAGCAAAACACACACAAACGGTACACCCCCACGTATACACCAAGTTCGCTGTATATTTGACGCACAATATTCATCGTATGCGTGATTCATCGAGAGTAAATCCACACGTCAGCAGAAATATGTTGTCAGTTGTTTTCTATTTTTGACATAAACTGCATTTTCATTTTATGTTAAGTGATTTCATAATGTTGAATCAGAATTTGTTATGCGTACTATGCTGCGAGTATACTTTTTGATTATGCAGTTAGCTTCTGCACACCCTTTATCAACACTATATTTCTTATAAATTTAATTGCGATTCCGTCACAAGATTCCTGTGCATTAAATTGTTGATATTGTTGCGTTGAACATTGTACACATTTAAACCTTTCTAATTTTTTTTTCAGATATTCAACACGTCACATTGGACAATATTAGCAAACATTATAACAACAATCTGTTTCTGCAGGTTATGCTCTAACGATTACCAGAATATAATTGGAACGCAGCTAATCTAGAGTATAATTATTTTCATTGGAAATTATAAAACAATAAATGTTAATCGATAAAATGGGCGAACAAAGTGCAACCCAAGAAATGGTAAGCCTATTTCGCCCAATGTTTTTATATAACCTTGGTTATATTCAATAACAACAACAACTTTTACATGTCAAAACCAGTTTTGTCAAGCAGTTGAAGTGTGTAAATTTGTGATCTGTTTTACAATGATTATATTTTCAGGAACCTGTGTCAAATAGTACATCACCAGTAGCACAAACAGATATAACTGAATCAAAGACAATTAATACAACCGAATCATCATTACAATCTGGTATTATTGCACGACCAACAACTATGCCATCACAAATATCATCACGTGTACCACCACCACTCGGCCCATTCCCAAATGCATTTACTAACATGGGCGGTAAGAGATATTCAATTAAATGATTATTCCAATAAATAAATACAGAACTGCCATCACCACTTGATCTACCATTGTACACACCATATGGGAATCTATTTAGCGCGGCGCCGATGCACGGAGTCATCTTCGACTACAGCGGGCTACGCCACAATGGACCGATGAGTCCAATGACGCCAATGAGTCCCGGCAACTATTTCGATGTATGTCATCAATATCTCTAATTATTCTATATAATTAACAGGAACGTAATCGCCATCTATCCCGTAGCAGTAGCATAAATTCTCGACAGGGCCGCATGCGACATCCAAGTGGATTAGATCAGCAAACCCTTCTGATGGCACACGAGCAAATGTATCAGCAGAGTATCATGCAGCCACAACAGCAATCGTCCCCCAGTATTAAACATACATGGTATCGTACATTTGATGAATTATTCTCACAATTCCGTGAACCGTGGATGTTGAAACAAATTGATGAGGATTGTGATGAACCGAATGATCCCGGCTGGGTTACTGAAGAATATTGGGCGAAAGTGAGATTTATTTGCGAGGTAACACATTTCAATATAAACAACAATAGCAAATGATTTGAATTTGTAGACTCAGTCGTGTCCAAATCAATGGACATCAATGCGTGGTGTTATTCGCTTCTGGTACACAACAGCATTACGTCCATATTATGGTGCTGATGGCGCGTGTGTACTTATTCGTGAATTGCGATTCCGATCCTTCGGACAAAAATGTGCCAAATGTGGCAATCCACAATTTCAAAAACCACTTTGGTACGAACGTGAAGTGAAGAAAGTATTGGGCAAGATATTTGAACATATTGGACGTAAAGTGTACAATTGGTATTTGGGTGTTGCAATGCGACCGCGTGTGTATGTTGAATCACAACGTGGTGCACCAACTGCTGAACATAAAAGTGAATTGTGTCAAGGTACATTTCACATTACCGTAATTTATATATACAAATAATTTAGGTTGTGCAAACAACACGTGCACATTATCAGCAACATTCCGTAAACGTACAGCATCATTTGGACGCAATCGCGAGGTGAACAGTAAATCCCCATCAGTTGTTCAACGTGAAATGCATTCAATACCGGAAGACGAGATTGCGAACAGTGCAGAACCAATATTTATGGGCGAATTGGTCAATGGTATTGATAATGTGAAGATTAATGATTCGGATAGTGGTTTGGGGGTTGAATAAGCGTACAATATTACTATTTACCGTACAATAATACTTTAAATGTTGATTCACTTTGCTCAAACAACCTCAATATTGGCGTGTATTTTGACAATATTAATATAGTACATCAATTGTTTGTGTTGCATTTTGTGATTACAAAATATTTATTTTAACCGGTGCGTGAACATTATATGTGATTTAAATACATTTTCAGCTGTGCTATCTTGTCGTACGAGTTTCCATTTCTTCTTGTTTGTAACTCTTAAATCCTGTGAAGTCTAACCTTCCTCATTCGGGTAGCAAACAACGCTCGCATTGTGCTATTTTGATTTTATTCAAATTAATTATTAATTACGGTGGATATCCTGTGCCTTTGTATTTTGTACAAATTCCGCTCGTGCATTTATTCAAAATAAAATATATTTTGAAGTCACATCGTTGTTGTGTCGCAATTTGTTTGCGAAACTAACATAAAGATAGGGTGCGCGCGCTCGAATCATCATTCACTGCCAAGTAGTCATGAATAGCACTAATCGACCACTAGGGAACATTAGTTCAAGTGCTATGAATGCAACAACGTTGAATGCAACTCTGTTTGCATTCTGATAATTCTGCCTCTCATAATTACCATTGTAGTGTTATTTGTTTTCATACTGTTCTTGTGTCGATAAGTGCACGATAGGCAACATGCAAATAATTACCAAAATCACGCTCAAATTGCGTGCTGCATTTTGTTATATTGTTCCAACATATGTACTCCGTTCGTTTGGCATCGCAAAAAGAATTTATTATGCAACTGTAAATGCGGTTAAACTTAATCAGACACGACAGACGCGCGCCACTCTAAATTAATCACTTTGCAACACTTTATAAGCATTTGAATATTTCTTATGACAACATATGGGAATGCTACTGACATGTCTATTGAATAAAGAGAGCATCTTTTAACGACATTCAAAAGAAATCGCTTTGTCAACAATTCAATGCCGTTCCACGTGAATATGAATAGATGGTGTTAAAACGTACGCATTTGCTTTGTGCATTTTTTTGTATTACTGATTTTACATGCATTTACTCTTGTTAGACGCAATTTTTTTATTGCATCCAAGTGTTTGACTCAAATTAAAAAGGCGCACCATGCATATGCATTATAGGGGCACTATTTTAAAGGGATCTAATCGCGACGTTATAGTTGAAGTGTTTTTGCCACTTGTTGCTTCCATTATATTTTGATGTGCTAACTTACGATTTGACGAAGAAATGACGTTTGCATAGTTTACAATAATAACTTTGTGAAATATTTATTGCAGAACGCATACAAATTGGATGACAAGATGTTATTTTCCGGTGATCCATGTGGTTATGCCACAAACAGTGGCAACAACGATTTCGATTACGAAGATGCATTTAATGAGTCAGATATAAGCAACTGCAACTGCACCGATCCAAAGTACACATATGTACCGGAATGTGATTGTGACTATCCTGGTTACAATATGTTTGAATGTTGTCAATGATTATTTTTATTTAGAAGCACCACCACCATCGATATTGGAGATTGTACCGCCCGGCATCGTGTACGCGTTGGTATTCTTAGTTGGCACTGTTGGCAATATACTCGTCATATTTGTTGTTGTTCACTTTAAAAATATGCGTAATGTCACCAACATATTCCTTGCCAGTCTATCCACGGCAGATTTATGCTTGATTTGGTTTTGTGTTCCAATACAGGTAATACAATTGAGGAAATTGTTTTAATTAATTAATATTATAGTACATGAAATATTTGTCGTACACGTGGAACATGGGAGAAGTATTATGTTATGGATTACATTATGTGCAACAGTTCAGTATGGTTTGTTCTGTTACAACATTAACTGTTATTAGTGTCGAAAGGTAATAAATGAATAGTCATTATTCATTCATATTGTTCATAGGTATATGGCAATCGCATTTCCAATGAAATCAATGGGTCTGAGTAGTACCACTCGTGTGAGAAGAATCATTATTATTATTTGGATTGTATCAGCAGTATTGGCATTGCCGGCTGCTGTTAAGATTGTATGTATAATAATGTGAATTGGAAATGTAACAACGTTTGCAGGAATACACCGAATTTCAAACTATGCGCAATAAGACTGCTACACATTGTATGCGCGCATTTAGTGAGACACGATTTGGTGATGCCGTACAATATATGGATCTAATACATTCATTATCACAATTTGTATTATTTCTACTCATACCACTATGTACAATGGGTTTCTGTTATGCACGAATTGCTTGCGTTGTGTACAGAGCGGCAAAAGAACCAATTCTTGGTGATATGCCGTAAGTGTCGCAAATATTGTTTATTAAAAGTTGCTATTAAAACAGACATTGCAAGCGAGCAAGTGCAGCATCAAATCTGGACGCACTGAACAACAGCGGCACCACTAACTCACGCAAACCTTCAGCTATTACACGCCAATTGTCGAGACAACAAACACGCACAACTGATGCTAATAAGAAACAAATTGTTCAAATGCTTATTATGATTGTCATTTTGTGTATGTTTGGTGTGTTGGAGAAGTTATATTTTGGATATTTAGATGTTTCTTGTTGGACACCATCGATTATTGATGATCTGTTAATTGGGTAAGGATTACAACGAAATTATTTCTAAACCCAATACAGTTTTAACATTGTCTGTGGTCAAAGTCAATCGGAAACATTGAAATATATGCGGATGACATTTGCCGCCATGGCATACACTCAATCCTGCCTTAATCCAGTAGTATACGCGTTTATGTCAAAGAACTTTCGACAAAGCTTCACAGCAGCATGGCATGCATGGACAGGTCGTGGTGCAGGAGGAATGTCAAGTGGAGGACGTCAGTCAGCCGTACAGTTCAATGATATGTCAACACATCGACGTTCAACGATACAACAAAATGATGTTATGACGACTAGTAGACGAAGAAGAAGTACATGCACAGCAGCAACTGGTATTACATCACTCTCACCACCTGTCACGAAACAGCGACGTGCTACTGTCGAATCATCAAATATATTGGAAAATGATAAATTATTAATGCGAACAAGTAGCCCGATTCCAGAAGAGTATTCCGGTGTTATGGTTGTTGTTGTCGGTGAGAATGGTCAACATTCGAATTTTGTATAAATCTCTTACATAGCATTGTATATATTCTCGTATGTGGGTCAGACATGGTATTTGCAAATCTGAATGCTTTCTTAATATATTATTCAGCAAAATGTGTTTGTGATTCTTTTATCACATTGTACTGGAAAATAAAGGAAATGCCGACAAAGTAACATTGCTTTGTTTAGTAAAAACGCTTTAACGAAATTGCACAATAGAATAAAATATTAGTTGGCACTTTCACCCAAATCTATTCAACAAAGTGTTAAAAACGCTCATTATGACGCCAAAGTTGACAAACTGCGAGTATGAGATAGACCTAACTAGTTTCGGTGACATAAATGAAACGGAATTTCGGCACAATTGTCTTACAAATGAAACGTTTTGGTAGGTGCATTAACAAGGTGCCAGAAATATTTATTTAGGACACCATATGGTGTTCAGTGCGCTGAACTCAATGTTCTTGACGATATCGAAAGGAATAAAAAGTCAACAGTTGTAGTTATTTTTCTGTTTATTCTACCAATTATTCTTGGTGTAATATTCAATGCACTCCTACTGACTGTTCTGTTCTCACAGCGAAATTCGCGTACAAACAGAACAAATACATTCAAATTTCTCATCAGTGTATGTGTCAGTGATATGTTGCTTGCACCAATTGTGGGAGGACAACAGGTACGTATTGTTGCTGATTTATTGTTTTAACATTTTAGTTAATGCAAATGAGTATAATCAATCTACATTATTTGAGTAGCAGTGGAATATGGTGTAAATTTGTGAAATTTATTGAAAACAGCTGTCTAATAATATCTGCACTGAATCTAACGTTTGCTGCATTGGAACGGTAAGTGGATGTCGATAACAAAAATTGACATGGTTGTTTTGTACAAATTATAAACAATCACACCTGTCCGCTTTAAAATTGTTTGACCACACCAATAATCTGATTTGTCGGTTGACGCCCACCGTCATATCCATATTGTTTTCTCCCAGATCTCTCTAAACCACCGTTATGCTGTTCATTTGTTTGCAATAATGGGTTATTCACAAGTGCCTCATTCGTTTCTTGTCGACGTCGCATTTTTAATAAATGTGCTAAATCAAATCGGTCATCGCTATCTGTTCTGTCCTTTGTATTTGCTGTTGTATTGGGAACAACCGGGTGAAGTTCAGCAGAGATTTCGATCACATGATCTTTTGGTACTAAATATTGCAGTGAGTACGCGTGTTAATGGCAAACATACGCAATTGATGTATCGCAACCGTTGTTGTTGCCTTGTTTGGTGTCAGTGTTGGAATATATTGTGCAGGTGTTGTCAATTTAGTTGGTGTGTATTTCACTGTTGGATGTAATAAATTTGTGTGATGTTGTGCGTGATAACTGGGCAATGCATTGTTAATTAGTTTATGTGGCAATGTGAGTGCGTCCACGATAATTGGTGTGTTGTTCGCTTGCGGCAATCTACAACATACATATTCCATCTATTCATACTTAATACCGTATTGTTGCCGGTGGTGGACAAGTACATGAACTGGCTGTCACGTAGTATACAAGAACATTCGTTGTCACCATTAATAACAGAATAACGATTCCTGATCCTACTGTTACAGAACTTGGACACCTAAACAAGTAGAATAGATGGGAATCATAGGAACGACAATCATATACCACATTCCATTTGATTTGTGTTCATCGTATTGGGTGCCAAAGCCTAAACATTCATTTATTATCGCATAATATTCATTACACAAACCAGTTCTACTGCCATTAACAGACGCAGTTGGTGACCGTCTAGCCGCCCAATCATAATGCCCCTTAGTTTGTGAATCACCATCATCAGATGGATTTGACAAGGCATCAATGGATGGCGAGAGAATATTCTCACGTCTTATGGGTGAATCAAGTGTTCTGTTGATGAGTGAACATTTGAAACATTGTAAACACACCTGTTAGGGATATGTTCTGTATTTGTATTGTACCATGGTGACCATGCAACTGTACGGCGGTTGCGGCGATCACTTTCGTTCCCCATTAATGTTGAATTTGTACGTGTTGTTAGATTACCATTGTTCACCTGTGCAAATCAATTACAATTCAATATTATACACACAAGTACCTCAAAAATATTAGAAGCAAAATTACGTTTGGCTAAATAATCTTTCATTTTTGAGCCAAGTCAATAAAACAGATTTGTAAAACGGGACCAGAAGTTAGCGAGAACACGCGACCGACATATAAACGGAAATAGAGCACGTGAAAATGATATTAAGTTAAAGTGGATGGGATTTAACACAACGTCATTTTATCATGCCCTTCACACATGTTGTGTCACAATTGTTAAAAATGTGATATAAATATAACATTATGGAAGATTTGCTCGATCAAGAGCAGGTTTCTTATTTGTTTACAACTAAACAGTTCAAACACATTTTGATCATACAATTAAAACATGAAAGTACAATATTGTCAAAACAGCTCTATCTTTGAATACTCGATGGGTACACAAATAGTGGACATGTGAACAACTTGAAATGTGGGACACCAACGTTATTTACAATGGTGGTCATTTAATGCGCATTATTCATACACGCGCGACCTCAATCTAATCGGACAGTTAAATTGTTATCTATGTTATTTCTTCATCAATAACTTCAAAGAGATGTGAAAGAGAAAGTGTGAACACGTTGTTGTTTAAAAAAGAATAAAATGAAACCTTTGTGTGTGCATTCCGTATAGATGAATGGTGTAAGTCAGTATGATGAAATGAATTGTTGTTATGAATATCAATTGTTGAGTTTATATCAAATCCGTTTGTCGTATGAAGTTCGCGAGGTGTTGCCTGTCGTAAATATCTTCTACCCATGCGATCTAATATATCCAACATCTTAGTCATTTCACATTTTGCGGTATTAATAACACATTTAGTAGTAAATATTAATAAAAAAAGTGTATGTTAATCGTTTTATTACGACACTCTCGAGTTACAAATGTCATTCACCTCTACGAATTGTGTCAATCCAGGTGGACATATTTAAATTGTGACACAATCATAAGTGTTTCAAGTTTATCATACTCACTGATTACACAATATTTTCACTTTAAATGATACGCATAAAACATGTGAATACCGGATGACAGTATACAATATTTCAATATGTGTCAATTACATCACGTGTATATGTAATAATTGAAATAGAAACTGTTAACACTATGTCCATGTAAAAGTGGCGCATCCTCCATTGACGGATTGTCACTATTGCAAAAAAATGATTTGCTCCAAAAAGCATCATTTTGGAGAGCATATTACAACGTATTCATTTTCGTCTTTGGTTTCATCATTATTTAGTCACTTATGGTGACTTCTCGAATTTTTATCATACATTGCATTTGACTGAAAAAACAAGCAAATGCATTTATCTCAGTTGAAAGTAGCCATCCCAGGCTGATATTTGACAGTTAAGTAGCTCAGGCAGGTACTAAAAATACCTGAAACTTTCAGCCAAAATTGAGAAGTAGTTTTTGAGAAAAAATTCATGAAAGTTTGTAAGACGTTCCTTCGAATTTTGTTGGATAATTAAATAAACCTTTCTATCTTGGCCCCACAAACCCATCCCAGGCTGATATTTGGTAGTTTCATAGAACTTATTCAGACATAATTTATGTGAAAGTATGGGAACAAATTAAGAGGTAGTTTTGGAGATATAATTCTGGGAAGTTGGTTTAGTTTTGCTTTGCATTTTATATGGAAAGTTAAGCTATGCAACCTATCTCGGTACCACGATGCCATCCCAGGCCAAAATTTGCCAGTTTGCTAGAGCTCATTTAAACGATGCTTGTGCAAAAGTTCGGGGAAAAATTAAGAGGTAGTTTTTGAGATATAATTCTACGAAGTTAGTATGGTTTAGTAATGCCTTTTGAATAGAAACATAAACTATGCACTCTATCACGACACTACGGTGCCATCCCGGGTTAAAATTTTGCCCGTTTGTAGATCTCATAAATGCGTAATTTATGTGAAAGTTTTTGAAAAAATGAAGAGGTAGTTTTTGAGATATAATTCTGGGAAGTTGGCATAGTTTTGCTTATCATCTTATATGAAAACAAAAGGTATGCAACCTATCTCGGCACCACAATGCCATCCCAGGCCAAAATTTGGTGGTTTGTTAGTGCTCATGTAAACGAAGCTTGTGCAAAAGTTCGGGGAAAAATGAAGAGGTAGTTTTTGAGATATAATTCTACGAAGTTAGTATGACTTCGCAGGCCTTTTGAATGAAAACCTAAATTATGCACTCTATCTCGGCACTACGGTGCCATCCCGGGCTAAAATATTTCCCGTTCGTAGATCACATAGATGCGTAATTTATGTGAAAGTTTGAGGGAAAATTGAGAGGTAGTTTTTAAAATAGAATGGTACGAACTTTGCTAAGGATTTTGGATGAAAATGTGTGTGTGCAAAACTTCACACACACATAGCGCGTTCTAGATAGCGTTTCGGTCAAAATCCTTCTCCAAGCTCAACGTATGAGTTGTATAGGTACTTTTAGTGCAATAAAAAATTTTCCACTAGTGACAACTTTTTCGCCGGTTTTACGTGGACATAGTGTTAAGAGTTTTTTAACTGACCTTTCACAGTAAGGTCACAGTGCACTAGTGAACATTTGCAGTGTACTAGTGATATGTTTGCCACTTCGTGCCAGTACATTATGGACACGACGACGATGTCGCTACGTCGTAGTGCTCATTTGGATCATAGGAGCATTGTTCAGTATTTATCGATGTTTCATTACAGCAAGTTAACTAAAAGATAACAAGTCAATTGAAATGATATAGAATAGTGGATGCGAATTAGGTGTGGTGAATAAACATCGCGTTGTTACATACTCGAGTGTGAAATGTTATACGGAAGAAGATTCGAAAGTTGTACATTATACTATTATGTTGATTATTGTGTTTATTGTACCAGTAATTATACAGGTAATACATGATTGTTGTACACTTAAATTAAGATCAGAGCATCTCCTATATCTCAATTTGTGTGACATTATGGCGTAGTACAGGAAATATGAATCGATTAGGAATTGACAATGCAATGATGAACAACAGCAGTGTGGTATCGTATAACACACAGACAAATGTTTGTTACTGGATGATTTCTAATCATCACTGTATTTAGTTCGGGTCGCCACAAAATCGATTCACATCGTTTAATGTTCGATTGGGCGATGAAGGTGGAACACGAAGGTGCTGTTGAGTTTAAAAGAGGAACAATTATCTGTTACAGAGTTCGGTCATGCAGTCAATCCGACAACCCTAATGACAGTGTAACACTTAGACGTCGTAATTTATCAAGTAGTGAGGTAGTGGACTTCAAAACCAGTGGTTGACTTTTCTAGTCTACTTTTCTTTACTTTTCAAATACAGATCCGCCACACACTTCGACCGTCGTGGGTGCAATGAGTATCGTGCATAATTTATTCAGTCAGGCAAAGGAAACTGCTTTACATATTGGTACCCCACGTTTGGTAAACAAACGCATTCACGAGTTGACAAAACCTGCAACACCGTTATCGCAAGTAAAATGCATTTGTTAACTATATAATATAATAGTCAAATTTGATATCATCGATGGGTTCAATTGACTCAGATAATCAATCGATGTCTTCTGGATGCGTTACACCGACTACAATGCGATCAGCTCAATCAAAAATGGCAAGAAACATACGACGGACAAGACTCAGAGTAAGAATTATGTATTTTGTTATACAACAATTGTAGGTAATAAGAATACTGTTGTGTGCTTTCCTGGCGTATATTTTATGTTTCGGACCAAAAATTATATTTGATTGGCTATGGGTAATGTTGGGAGATGTACGTATAATAAATTTAATTATTTCCATAAACCCCGTTAAAGAATATGCAAATATCTGTGAGCATGATGACAGAATATTTAACCGGAATCATGTTATATCATTCATTGTTGAACCCACTTATCATAATACTTTTGTCACGTAATATTCGTCAGATTTTGTTCAACTGGTGTCCAGGTTTGTTTAGAACTCTGTTAAAATATCATTATATGCACAGATTATCATCGAAAAGAACGTCGTCCACCAATATTTGACATCCCATTAGCACAGCTGCAACGAAATCCCTTCAATCCACATCAAATCCCGCTAATCATTGCTGCTTATGGGGACGTTCAATTATAATTTCAGCAACAACGCAGTCCAGTTACAATGTTGTTTGCTTAGCTGAAGCATACTTTTCAAATTGCATGCTATCTGCGCTATCATTATTTTCGATAAGCTCATTTGGGTGAAATAATAGGTTAGCGGCGATAACGAAAATAGTGTTGACGACAGTATACTACTTAGATCAATCCAAGAATAATGTCAAAAATTGTTGTATGGAGAATAATTTTCCGGTAGCACGAATAGCATGCTATTTGAATGAAGTATGTTTAGGCTTTTACGCACATTTGAAACAATAAAACTGAATTTGAAAGCTGCTTTGAAGTTTAAAATTTATAATTCTAAGCGGTTTTCACAAGAATAAAATTATTGTGCATATTTCTTGTGCATTAATGTTAGCAAAACAAAGACGTTTTATATAAAGTTGCGAACCGATTTGATTTGTTTTCGTACTTTAATTGATGGAATAGACGAGGTTTCGACCATTAAACGCTTAATTTTAGTGAAAATTAGAAGAATGTCGCCGTCGCATACCGCGGATTTCATTGCCGTTTATCCTCGAAAGATAAGTGGTTTTAATGTTGTTTTTCTCAAGCAAATTTCAATATCAGTGAAAACAATACAAAAATATTCGGTACACGTAATGAGTTTGAGATTCCAAATTAATAGTATCACAACGACTGCAATAATATTGTCAAAAAGTAAAATAGACGAAAGCCACAAATGTGTTGCATATAATGAGTATTGTGTAATTGAGAAATTTTAATCATCATCATCATCATCGGTAGGAACAAATAGGTCGGTGTCTTCGAGAAATGCAGCAAACACTGCACCAATTTGATTTCCAATAGCAACTCCACCAACCATGACAACAATAAGTGTAATTTTATCAGCAATTGATGGTTTGTAGGGAGGGTTTGGTATTGTTGAATGGTGTCGTACAATTTGTGTCGTTTGAATTGGGGATGACAGCGATTTTATGTTTGTTAATTGTCGCCAACGTTCAATCGTTCGTACACTGTACCAAACACGCTTGGCCCCCTTGATGCACCACATGGGTCACCGATTAATTGTTATTGATTTGTATCATCAATTGATTGCTATTGTAATGAGGTGTTTTGAAGTTTGGCATAAATATTAGCCGTTTTGTTTTCATTGTTCAGCGTTTCCTAAATGTTAGAAATAATGTTGTAGAACAGAATTTGAAGTGGCGGTGCTTGACACATTTTGAAGAAAATGATAACGACGTGTTAATGTTTTGTGCAATAATTGATGATCTTACAAATATGCTTGATGCACTACACAAACAACATGATGTTTTTAGGGCGAAATTAAGTCAGGAGAATAAGCGCATGTGTGACTTCGAAATATGATGCCAGTTTATATGCAAGCTGTTGCATATTTGGCGTAACGTTTTAAAAACACTCAGTTGCTGTGGTAGGAAGAAAGAACAGTTGATAGTTGACACTGCAATAGGGCGTAAAATGGCTTGTGCTCAGTCGAGTGTTATTGATTGTTTGCTATATGGCAAGTGTAAGTGTGTGCACGTGTGCTTTACAAAAAGTTAACAACTTATAACATCTCCATGCAAAGTAATTAAAATGTTGCCCACAAATGCAATTCCAATATACATCAATGAATGCCTTCAGGTCCAACAATAATGGCAAATGAAGAGGATGATTTTGATGGAAATCAGTATGAATTGCGACCACCACCCTCGTTGATGCTGGTGAGTGATTGTGTTATTTACTTTTCATTCATCAGTTTCCCAGGATGTTGAATGTTTGGTGTGTCCCATGAAATTCAATAGTGCTAGCGAGCGTAACACACATTATGCAAGTCGCGGTCATGCAATAAAGGAGTCGCACTGGGTGAAAGAACAATATCGAATGATGGGCATTCAACCGTCACGGTTGCTATGGAATCCAGCCACTGCTATTCGCGCTAAGGTTTGCATGATTTTGTCTTAACTTTATTGTTTTTGTAGAAACGTCGTAAACGCGATTACGATCATAGTAATACAAAGCCGACAGCACAATTTGATCCACTTCGAGGCTATCGCGACCACCAGCTACCCGATACAATGAACAAGTCGGTATTTTACATTTTGTTTCAAGTTAAATAGGTTAGGCATATCGGCTGTCCACAATGTCGTGTCATGTGTCTTTACTACACATGAGGCGCAACGAACATCGCAAGTCACACTATCACGCCGTTACAATATGGGAAATAAAACAAGGATTTGTTCGTGCAAGTACGTTTTCGTATTATTCATTTGTGTTTATTGCTTTTGGTCAATTCGTAAGAACAGATGTGCAGTGCACATTGACAGAATCGCTTATTATATCAATTGCTTTTGTTAATATATGTTTGTAAAGTGCTTTTGCGATTAAAGACTAAAACCACTACTCAAATATGTGGTAATCGATGACCCTAACATTCTGTTTACATAGTCTGTTCCGCTGATTGCTAGTTCTTTGTCGCATTATGCATTTTGTTTACATTCTCAAAAGTATTTACGCCATTGGTATAATTGCCATAGAATTTATCTAATGAGTTTGTAATTGAAAACAACATTGCTTGAATACGAGTTATGTACCAGTTATATTTTTGAAATGTCACTCGTTAGCACAGCTGTTACCCTACCCTACAGTGCGGAATTCATTCACAATTATACGTAGTACAGAGTGGAAGTCTTAACTTGACAGTGTCAAGTACCATTCACAGATGAACAATATATGCAAGTACATGTTTGTAGCTGAGTTGTTATTTGAGATGGTGAGATTCACACATGGCTCTTCACTGATGCTTTTTATTACTTTCGGCAGTCATTTACGGGTATTTTTTGTTAAGCATCAATGTAGCATTTACTTTGTATGTCATAAAGGCGGTGTTGTTTGACAAAGTTGTCACTTTTTTGAAAGTAAATACCAATTGTAATGGATAATCTGCAATTGTTGTAAATTCACGTGTTCCCTATGTCGGCAAAGTACAAATATGCATATCATCGTCTTAATGTTATGATTATGCTACTGATCTCTTTCCGCTTTGTATGGTGCCGAATGTATATTGATGAAAGAGTATAGGTTATATGTATCTGATATGTGTTTACATGAGATTAGCAATAAATGTGTCGTTTGAGGGTGCCCCAAGGCGCACTGACGGAAGTTGAGCTCTATTGTTTGTCACTTTACAACAAATGTTGAATGATAAGGTCTTTTAAGATGTAGAAAAATGAAAAATTACTGTTTACTTTTAGATAACGCCGCCGGGTCAATAGTTGCATATCGATTGAACGATTTTGAATGCAAATTGTGTAAGCGTCGTTGTATCAATGCACATGCATGGGAAACACATTTGACAAGCAAACATCATATGATGTTGGCGAAGCGAATACAACAGACGGGCAAACCAGATTTCGTACCACCAAAACCATCGATTAAAAATGTGTTAAAAAGTTCGCTTTATCTCGTTGTAGGCCTCAATTTATTTATCTAGAGCAACAACGTCAACTAACACGTGAACAGCCTCATTTGTCTGATGTGCCAGTATTTAAAATTGCAACAAAACCTGCAGCAGGAGCACATCAATGTTTGCAAATCGATCGCTCGATGATGTGGTGACGACAAGCTGTTCGGGGCAACAACAAGATGCATCTTTTGGAGGCGGTTTTGGTGGATTTGACACAATGACATCGTTTGATAATGATGTTCAGGTTTGGTGTGTGTTAATTTACATTACATTTTATGTAGAAAGGTCAGTCAACCTCTTCGACACAGCAACCGAATGCATCTTCAAATCAAGTCGATTTTACCAGTGATGAAACGGAGTCTACTTTTGATTTTGTTAATGGTGTATAAATTTTCAAATAATATTTCTTGCTTTATTTGTTATTTTTATTCGGGTAATTGTTGTTATTGTTACGAAGTGAATAAATGCTTTACTTGCAAGACATCGTAGTCGCAGTGTGACGCTCGTGCGCCATTCTATTAGACAAACACAGTTCTCCCTTTTAGAGTTTTTATGTGAGCTGTCTCACCCCCAATAAACCAATCAGTCGTCTCCGTCATGCGTGTTCATTTGGCGTTGATCAGTAGTAAATTAGAAATTCCCTTTTTATCCAAAATTATCCGACTTCATCTTTTTCTGTTTATACATTTTTATTGGCGGCACTTCAATTAAGGAACATTTGCAGTGTTTTCAGATTTGCAGAAAATGAAATTAATTGGCCGAAGAAGAAATTGATTGCGTAATATGCGCTAAATAATCGCTGACTACAAGTGTTTATTTTCGTCGACTTAATATTCTACTAAAATATGATCTTTTCACGAATACTTCATCGTTCCGTCTTCCTGATTTTATTTGCACCAACGATATGTTTTGCAAAACAAGGTTGGTAATTTTATTTATTGTTAAGATTTCCTACTTTAATTGTGGCACCTGTCATAGAACAATTAAGCATATTTTCAAGGTGTGACAGAAATATAGCATGATTCTGTGAAATATCGTTTTCATGCAGCTGTGTAAACAATTCTTTTGTTGCTCTCGTAGGCGTCTTAATCTTTGGTTTCACATGATTTTAGGAATTTTTGTTCTAGTTATTAGTCAGCTACTTAAAGAAAGTAAATAAAATAGACGGTACATGTTAACTGGCAACCTTGTGACCATCTGTGCTCATATTTGAAGTGTGTGTGTGTGTGTGAATATTCAGGTGAAGCGTGCATAGCGTGACATCGTCGACCCAATGATGCGCAATAATAAGTTCGACCAAATATTATGTAACATTCGAGTAGTCGTTCATATAAAAATGGACACACACTAAGTGGCATAATTTTATGATGTGTGTATGTACGTGTGGATGATTTAACAATGTGGTGTCTCGTAATAGAATGCAAACATATATATTTGTGGTTTCGTTAAGCCCCACCCGCAGTCATACACAACAACAAGTCATGTACATGTGTATTTAATCCGCTAATCAGCTTGTCACCATCTTTCCGTTCTATTTCTTCACATTATCAACTTTTTGTTCAAATGGCAATCGACATCATTCAAAACATCATAAAATGTGACTACAGTGGGATTGAAAATGGAACATATAAAAACCACACATTATTTTTACACGCACAGCACGACAGTTACAAATAAGAAATAGTCGTTTGAAAATATGAGTTATTTGCTAGACACGTTCTAGTGTTCTTGTTTTGTTCTTGTATATATTTGATGTGACATTTTGCTAGTTATATATAACGGCAATAATATTTATCGCTTGCGATAATGTCATTTTCTAGTATCTCTGTGTCCCGTTTTATTTCAGCAATTTGTCCCCTAAAAATTCCAGCACGCGATGCCGATGTAGTTTTTGCAAATAAGTGTCTTATTTGCTCATATTTTTTTTGAAGGAAGATAGTGCATATAAATTATTAATGTGCGAACAATTAGTCATAGAGTGTTTACATCGTAACGGATATTTGTGCTTACTCTAGATGACTTGAAACAAGTAATAGAGGGAATTAACTGCATGAATGGACATTAGTAATATATTGATATGCTCATTGTTGATGGCATATTGAAGTTGCCATCACAAATATGAGTCAAAAGTGTTTACTTTGTCACTAAAAATGACGACAGGTGCTTTTCGTTGCGTGCATCACATTACTTTTCAAACACAATTGTTTAGACTAGCCACAAATATATATTTGTATATATGTGACGGGGTGTCAAATATCATTGATACAAGATGTGTGTGTGTGTGTGTCCAGCACATTAGTGTTGAATTGGTTTGCTTTCCAGCACATTGGGATCCTAAGCTTAGAATTCCACGTGGACAAGTTGTCGCG
>JADMIO010001071.1_pt1 | contig 85334 bp, 75 predicted proteins | sample 8958161 | NCBI WGS metagenome assembly JADMIO01 (sample SAMN16585339, study PRJNA669376) | soil metagenome | isolation source: Crop rotation soil | place: USA: Cullars Rotation, Alabama | collected 2011 | reverse complement strand
CTCCCGGTACGACCGGCGGATCATACCAACGGAGCCGCCATGAATCAGCTCAACGATAAGTTTTTGGTGGATATCATTTCGAAAGGCGGCGGCGCCGTTGGAAAATCGACTTTTATGCCAGCCTGGGGCGGCGCGCTAAACGAGAAGCAAATCCGTGATATCGTCGCGTACATTCGATCGATTGCCGTCCCACCCTATAAGGGATGATACCACCCGTCTGAAAACTGCAGATTTTTTCCGTTACACCCCTTGACGATTTGCTCGGCGAGATTAAATTAGCCCGCATCCAACCTGTTTTGCAGGAATCTAAATTTATGTTTTATTTCAGGAGGGTTAATAATGGCGACTAAGATTCGTCCCCTACATGATAGGGTGATTGTGAAAAGGATTGAGGAGGAAGAGAAAACCAAGGGAGGTATCATCATCCCGGACACGGCCAAGGAGAAACCGCAGGAGGGGAAGGTCGTTGCGGTGGGTCCGGGCAAATACGAAGACGGGAAGCTCATACCTCTCGGGGTAAAGTCGGGCGATAAAATTCTCTTTGGAAAGTATTCCGGAACAGAGATCAAGTTGGACGGCGAGGAGCATCTGATAATGCGTGAAGATGACATCCTTGGAGTCGTGGAATAAGGAGGAGACAGAAATGGCTGCGAAGGAAATACGGTTTAGTGAAGAAGCGCGGAGCCGGGTTCTCCGCGGGGTGAATCTGCTCGCCGATGCTGTGACTGTGACATTAGGTCCCAAGGGCCGCAATGTCGTACTCGAGAAGTCCTGGGGCTCGCCGACGGTGACGAAGGACGGCGTTTCGGTGGCGAAGGAAATTCAGCTGGAAGACAAATTCGAAAATATGGGCGCCCAGATGGTCAAAGAGGTGGCGAGCAAGACCTCGGATCTGGCCGGCGACGGGACGACGACCGCCACGGTTTTATCCCGCGCCATTTTCAGCGAAGGCTTGAAACTGGTCGCCGCAGGGCACGACCCGATGAGCATTAAACGCGGCATCGATAAGGCAGTTGCCAAAGTGGTGGACGAGCTCAAATCACAGTCAAAGCCCACCCGCGACCGGGATGAAATTGCTCAGGTCGGCACGATCTCTGCCAATAATGACAAAACCATCGGCGACATTCTCGCCGAAGCGATGGACAAGGTTGGAAAAGAGGGTGTGATCACGGTTGAAGAGGCCAAGGGTTTGGAAACAACATTGGATCTCGTGGAAGGCATGCGCTTCGACCGTGGTTACCTTTCCCCGTACTTTGTCACCGATCCCGAGCGCATGGAATGCGTCTACGAGGATTGTTACCTGCTGATCCATGAGAAAAAGATTTCCAGCATGAAGGATCTACTGCCGGTGCTCGAATCCGTGGCCAAAACCGGAAAACCCTTGCTGATTATCGCCGAGGAGGTGGAAGGCGAAGCTTTGGCCACACTGGTGGTGAATAAGATCCGCGGGACTCTGAAAGTTGTGTCCGTCAAGGCTCCAGGGTTCGGCGACCGGCGCAAGGCGATGCTCGAGGACATCGCAATCCTCACCGATGGCAAGATGATCGCTGAGGAGCTTGGGATCAAGCTGGAGAACGTTACGATCAAGGATCTCGGCCGCGCCAAACGAGTGATTATCGACAAGGACAACACCACCGTAGTCGAGGGCGCGGGCAAGAAATCTGCCATCGAGGGTCGGATCACGCAGATCCGGGCGCAGATCGATGAGACCACTTCGGATTATGACCGCGAGAAGCTGCAGGAAAGACTGGCGAAGCTCGCTGGCGGTGTGGCGGTCGTTAAGGTCGGGGCTGCAACAGAAGTGGAAATGAAAGAAAAGAAGGCTCGTGTCGAAGATGCACTTCATGCGACGCGCGCTGCGGTTGAAGAAGGGATTGTTCCTGGCGGAGGGGTCGCGCTCGTACGTGCCTCGGCCAGCCTAGCAAATCTGCGCGTATCCGAGGATGAAAAGGTCGGTGTGCGGATCATACAGAAGGCCCTTGAGGAGCCGATGCGCTGGATCGCCGGCAATGCTGGAGCAGACGGAGCTGTGGTTCTCGATAAGGTGAAGAACGGAAAAGGGGCGTTCGGCTTCAACGCAGCAACCGAAGAATATGAGGATCTCGTCAAGGCAGGTATCGTCGATCCGACCAAAGTGGTACGCACCGCATTGCAAAACGCCGCTTCGGTGGCGGGTTTACTGATTACCACCGAGGCGATGATCGCCGATAAGCCAGAGAAGAAAAAAGACGCGCCGGCGATGCCGCATGAGCATGAAGACTACTAAGTTTGTCTCGCACATGTAAAAAAGGCGCCTGGTGACAGGCGCCTTTTTTGTCCCACGTACAAACGTCTGGATTAGATAGGATTCTTAAACGACCTTTTCTATGGCTCGGAGCTATATTGCACGACTGGCAGAGATGTCAATTCCCGTTTGTGCTTGATGAAAAACCCACTGTTGTACCGGTCCGACTCGGCACGAGAGTGATCGAGAAGCGGCAAGAGGTAGCATCGGCTTGGGTTGGCAAGCGGTTTTGGCGGTAAGGAGGGAAGATCGGGTAGATTCCGCCCCCCGGCAATCGCCACTGCGACCCATCCGTCATGCTCCCATTAGCCTCTCGCTGAACTACACACCGGAATCGGTTCCGAATTGACGAACCTCAGGTTAGCAAGCTGGTGCTTCCGCTGTGTCTAATAGAAACTGGAGTGCTTTTACTGCGTGGACCTTCACGCGGCAATACCGGCGCGCGATGCTCGATCGATTTTGTACGTGGAAACGTTTTCTGGGGCTGAAGATTTTGAGCCGCCGCTACAGTGCGACGATCGAGGATTCTGGGATGACGCGGCGATCGCCGTGCTCGTCACGAACAACATACCAGCACTCATCGGATCTGCGATCGATGTCTTCAATCACGCACCAACCGTACTCCCACGTCTGCACGCGATCATGAATGGAATAGCGACAGATCGGCAATGCTTACGTTCCTACACTGCGGCGACGCCATTAACTGACGCACGCCTTTGAGGAGATTGCCATCGGGCGTCTCGATCAGAAGATGATAATGATTGTTCATCAGGCAACAGGCATGGTAGAGCCAGTGAAGGCGTTGAGTGACCCGGGAAATAGTATTGAGAAAAAGCTTCCGGTCGGCGTCGTCGCGAAAGATTGGCTTCTGTTCGTTGCCGCGCGAGGTTAGGTGGTAAAGAGCACCGTCGTATTCGATGCGTAGAGGTCGGGCCATGTCGGCAACGCTAAACAACTAACTGGCTAATTGTCAAGAGTAAAGACTTGACCCCACATCGACGTCTCCCAGCTTCAAGGATACACTGATTTATAACGTACCCATCCACCAGAATGCCGAATTCATCGAGGGCATTCATGGCTCGGCGTTTGTGTTCGACCTCGGCACATTATGCATTGCTCACCTCGGCGATTTGAGCCAGAAATTGAATGAGCAGCAGATCAAATCCTTCGGCAAAGTCGATGTCGCATTGACGCCGATCGGCGGCGGCCGGACCATGGCACCCGATCTCGCGCGAGAAGTTCTCGCCCAGCTCAAACCGAAGATCGCGATTCCAATGCATCATCGCGACAGCCCGTATCTGATTCAGCAGTTTAGCGCGGGCATGAAAACACGCGCGTTGAGTTCGGACATGCTCACGGTGAGCAAAGACGCCCTGCCAATTCCCACGGAAATTGACGTTCTGGTACCCCGCGGCGCTATGCTCTATCGCTGATCTTAAAAAAAAGTTGCCGAGGCGATGGCCGCGATTACCAGCGGCGCTACGCGATTCGCTTCTTTGCAGATTTTCCCAACGCGACTAAAAACATCACGCTCTTTCCGGCTGCGTGCGGAGAGAAGAATTCTGTGACGTCATCGTCAAAAAACGTGAGCCCGGAAGCGCCGAGCCGCTGGGCGTAGGCGGCGAGATAAATTTTTCCGCCGATAATGGCGGCTTCGAGCTGCGCGGCGCGATAACCGCGGTTGCCGAAGCGCGCCAGAGCTCGATTGAGATCCGCGAGAAAATAAACATTTACGCTGCAATCGGCCGGAATGTCCTGATCAAGGCCGAGATAACCGGCTTGGCGGCGGAAATCCCCTTCTTTCAACAATCCAGCGCTTGTTGATCACGCTGAAACACGTAAGCGCCTGACGCAAGTCCTTCCACAGCGTGAACGATTACATAGATTTGGTTGAGCGCAGGCTCTGAAGTGGCGAGAAAATCTGCCGGGATGCCGCAAGTTGAGCGCTCGAGCACTGTCGAGAGCTGCGCAAACGTAATCGGCTCGCGCGCGAATTGGCGTGTAGAACCGCGTCGAACGATTACATCTTCGACCGTATCTTGCGGCAGCGCGGCATCGTTGACGGGTTGAAGCGGAAAACATCGACCGGCATCTTCGCCGTCCGCGCCCGACGTTTGGTGTTGCGCCGCTGTCGCCTTGCTCTCCCGCCATGCTTTCACTGCCGCGCCGCTCTCCAACGCCGACGCTTCGTGCATCGCCCTTATCGCCGGGTAATCTATTTCAGTTTTCGAGAGCGGCATCGTTTCTAGCTGTAAGGGTTCGACTGGCAGCGGCGCCGCCGCGATCGCATGCGGTGCCTTCCCGAGCGCCACCAGCGCAATCGGCGCCTCGCGCTCGGCATCCAAGCCGATAAGACGACTTACCGAGGCATCGGCGAAACCCGCGAGAAGATTCGCTGGTATTCCACGCGCCGATGCCGCGGCCAATAAGTTGGCGAGAATCGTCCCGGCGTCCCAGAAGCAATGCCGGTAAGCACGTGATTGATATTTCCACGCATTGCGCCAGAACGTGGATGCGCAAACGATCACGCAGCGTGCTCTGGCGATCGAAGCTTCCTCGCCCGAGGCCCGGGCGAGGACTGAACGAAAATCGCCGTCTCGAAGTTTGCGAAGGGCAAAATCCTGCGGACTGAAGTGATAAACGCCTGCCTCGAGATCCTCAAGAACACCGACGACATACAGATCGATGTGATAGAGCGCGCCGGTGCAAGCGGCCGCGCGAAACAGCATCTCACCTCCGGGATAAGTTCTGCGCCGGGTAATCCCAGCCGAGAGAAACAGAATTTCCGCGAGCCGCTCACGCGTCACAACCGCGCTTTCCTTATCTGATGCGTTCGCGGAAACGGCCGAGAGTGCCGAAACCCCTGACGATGACAGCTCTTCAGGCAAGCGCAGCGGCTCGAGATCGCGATAGATCTTGAACGGCAGCGGCTGGTTGTCCCAATCGAGATAATGGCGATTGTCACGAATGCTTTGGAGCGAATGTTTCGTGCCGTTGTGATAAGCCCACGCTGCGCTGATCTCTTCGTTGTTCATGAGAAGTTTCCGCTAAAGTAAATTCGTATCACCCAGAAAGGGCTGGCGCCACCGGCCGCGCTCGGTCCGACAGAACCTTTCACCGATTTCAATTCTTTCGCGCGCCCCATATAATTGTTCCCGTGAAAAGGCTCCTCGTCTTCCAACATGTCGCGCACGAGATCCTCGGCACGCTCGATCCTCTGCTCAAGCGCGCCGGCTTTCGTATTCGCTACGTCAATTTCTCGCGCCAACCCGATCTGCAACCGAGTCTCGACGGCTATGATGGCCTGATCATCCTGGGCGGACCCACGAGCGTTAACGATTCGGACCGCTTACCGCACCTCAGCAGGGAAATGCAGTTGATCGAGCAGGCCATGAAGAGAGATCTACCGGTACTGGGTATTTGTCTCGGCGCCCAATTGATCGCGAAAACCCTCGGCGCAGCCGTTTACCCGAATCGGGAAAAAGAACTCGGCTGGTACGATGTGGCGCCAACGGGCGATGCAAAAGACGATCGTTTGCTCGGCGCCTGGGCGCGGTCCGAAAAAATATTCCAGTGGCATGGTGACACCTTCGATATCCCGAGAACCAGCCGCCACCTCGCCTTTTTCTCGCTTTGCTCCAATCAAGCTTTCCGCTACGGCTCGAACGTTTACGGGTTTCAATTTCATCTCGAGGTCGAAGAGCGCATGATCCAACGCTGGCTTCGCGTCGAAGAGAACCGGATTGAGATCGCCTCACTGGGTGAAAAAATCAATCTTGAGCGGATTCATGCCGAGACCGCGCTCCACATCCGTCGCTTACACGAGCTGAGCGACCAGGTTTTCGGCGAGTTCATCAAACTGTTGCGGTCGAGAAAAAGTTTCGCAGGCTGAGCCTGCGTTGAGCCCTAACGGCAAATCGCAAAAGCCCCAAACCTCTTACTTTGGCTAACGTGATCGTTTGTCGCGGGAAGATACGAAGCAAAACAAACAGCGTCACACCCTGAACGTCCGTTGCGTGCTCTGCGGGAACAGGGTTTCGAGCGCGATCGGCTGCGGGATCAGTCCCTGCTCGTGCATATAGCGCACGAACGTCTCGAGCGTACGCCGATTGCTCTCAAGCCCGTACGGCCAGAAGTCCTCGCCCATGAGATCCATGGTCTGGTAGGCGTGCTCGACGAGAAACGGCAGACTGAGCGGCAGCGCGCTTGTCTGGGTCAGGTCGGCCATCGCCAGATCCTTGGCTTCCGAGAACGCCTTGAATAGCGTAAAGGCGACCCAGGGATTCGCCTCGAGGATCTCTTTCTTGACGACCAGCGTGTGCATGATGGGAAAAATGCCGGTGCGGCGGAAATAATCGCGCTCGACCTCAAACGGCTGCTCGAAGAGGCGTTGCACAGCCCCACCACCGCGCTTAAATGTCGACGGCGTCCGCGCCGTGACGAGCGCGTCGATCTCTCCACTCTCGAGCATTTGCGCCAGCGAGCAGTCCGCGGGCGCGAAGCCCACCGTGACTCCCGGCGGTTCCGCGGGCTCGAATGGAATCCGACCGGGCTCTTCGATGCCGCCTTGCACCCATTCAATTTCGGCCGCGCGCACTCCGTAGTCGTCTGCTAGAATCCCGCGCGCCCACACCGCGGCGGTCATCTGATACTCGGGTACGCCGACCCGCTTGCCACGCAGATCCTCCGGACGGCGAATCCCCGAGGCTTCATGGACGAAGATGCACGACTGGCGGAAGAAGCGCGATGGGAAAACCGGAATTGCGATGAGGTCGTCGGCGCCCCGCCCGCGACGTACGATATATCCGCCAAGCGAAAATTCCGAGGCATCGAACTCCCGGTGCTGAGCCATGCGCCAGAAGATCTCCTCGACGCGCAGCATGATGTAGGTCAGATCAATACCCTCTGCGCGTACCCGACCATCGCGGAGCGCCTCGGTTCGATCATAGTGGCCCGCGGCCAAGGTCAAGCGCAGCATGCCAACCTCCAACCGAAAATAGTCTGAGAGTTAAGCGTTGAATAAAAAGCCCGGCGCGCACCGTAAATCGCACGCCGGATTCGGCTCGGGTAAAGACTCTGTCGCAATTACATTTCGAGCCGGACGCGAGAAATCTTCTCTTCTATGAAGCTGAAAAATGCAAGATCTCTCACTGCATTCGAGATGACAGATATGCACGTTCCTGCATTTTGACGCAGTCTCTCAGTCGCGGTAGGACGGATCTTCCCGGTCGAGCATGCGGAGCAGGCTCGGCCAGGCGCGCTCGTCGCTAACGACGCGGCCGCCGGATGCGGCAATGATATCCTCGGCGGGCATTGTTAGCGGCACACCTGCGGACTGCGCCAGGATCTGAAACTGACAGGCCTTCTCGAGATAGAAAGAAGCGATGAATGCTTCGCACACGGTCTTGCCCGTCGTGATGCCGCCGTGATTGCGCAGGATCATAACCGGTTTATCGCCCATGTCCCTCGCCAGGCGCGCGCATTCGCCGGGATCGGCGGCGGCCCGACCATAGTCGTGATATGCGGTCTGTCCCTGGAACCGAAGCGCGGCCTGCGACATCGGCAGAAGACCGCACTCGAGCGCCGACACGGCGATCGTGTACGGGGTGTGGGTATGAAAGACGCAGTTCACGTCCGGGCGCGCCGCTAAGATCGCCCCGTGGATGGCGACTCCGGCGCGATTCACCGGCCATTCGGTCGGCCCGGCGATTTTGCCTTCGAAGTCGATCTTGACGAGGCTCGACGCGGTGATCTGGTTGAAGAGCATGCCGTGCGGGTTGAGCAGATAAGTTGGCTTCGATCCCGGTACGCGCAGCGAGATGTGCGTGTAGATCAGCTCGGACATTCCGTACTTGTCCGCCAGACGATAGCCGGCGGCCAACTGGACGCGCAGCTCGCGTTCTTCGTCATCCGGGCATAGTGGGTCGGTCGCAGTCGCAGACATGACGGCACTCCTTAGCGCTTAGCGCGCGATTCGCCTGCCCCAAAGTGGGAGTTCGAAAAGCCAAAGCGAAAAAATAGTTGACCGCTCTTGGTGCTGCGCGAGCTATAGCGCCGCATCGGAAACGTGTCAACTGAACGAGACTGCCTCCCGCGCATTCTTCCCACCGCTTCGTAGGAAGCGAAGCCAAACCGCGCCGAAAATCGGCAGCGCCTTACCGCGAGACTGACTCGGCGAGAGCGCGCAGAAGCGCTGCGCCGTCGCCGCGCCAAGAGCTACCGTGCATGCACGCGAGCGTCGTCGGGCCGGCAGCGGCGAGTCTCTCGACATCGCGCGCCCGTCTTTCGTATGCGAGTAATAATCTAACTCGTGGCGAAACGCTTCTCTGGGTCCGAGAATATCAGACTCGACCAGCGGCTTCTCGCCCGCGCCCGGCTGCGTGAAGAGATCGCCGCAGAGCAGCGTCTTGGTCCGTTGTTCCATCAAAAAACCGCATTCCCAGGCGTGCGGCAGGTGCGGCGTATCGAACCAGCGCACCGAATGCTTGCCGAGCGACAGCGTTTCGCCGTCGCCGAGCGCCCGCGCGGGCCGATCGGCGAGGTCGTCGATCGAAACCATCGCTGCGATCTTGCCGCACAGAGGCACCGAACGGCGCGGCGGCGAGCCACTCGTTGAGCGAGCCGCATTCGTCCGCCTCGACGTGGGAAAAAGCGATGTACCGCAGGCGCTCCGGCGGCACAATGCTGGTCACGGCTTCGCGGACCAGCGGAAACATTTTTTTTGCGTAAACCGGTGTGAAAGAGCAGCGGCTCGTCATCGGCGATCAGATACTGATTGAACGAGAATCCTCCCGGGCCGCCTTCGATCGCAACCGGTGTGTTGATGCGGTAAATTCGCTCGGCGATTTCATGGACGTTCGTTCCTGAGTCTCTGTTCGTGACGGTCATTGACGTGTTCCTTTGAGTGGCGGTGCCTTCTCATAGCAACGCAGCTTAACACGCGTACTTGATGACTCAACGCCAAATATCGAGAATCGTCTCATTTTTCCCTTATTGAAAATATCTGGTATGACCTGCTAATCCCTTGCCGTGATAGTTTGGGATCGTCGATTCGCTGCCGAATCCTGCTTCAGATTGTAGAGACAAACTGGGAGAGAAATTGGGAAAATATTGAGTCTCATACTAGTCAGCTACCTCGTGATCGGCGTGCTGGGCTTCATCGCACAAATGGCTCTACCCGGGTTCATCAGGCCGGGATGTCTGGCGGAAGGAAGGTTAGCTAGAATACAAGACACGCTAACGGACCGATATTTTCCTCCCCGCGATGATACGGACGTGCTAAGAAAAACCCGCACGGGGGGAAAGGACATCACCGAGATATCTTGGATCTTCAGGGCTGGGCTTCATGTGCTGCAGTGGTTGCCGGATCTTTATCGCGAAGTGATCGTTGGCAAGATATCAATGCGTGATTATCTTCTGGGTGGATACAAATGCCATCCCATTAAAAATTCCCGCTTCAGCGACCCTTAGCGCAGCGCTGGGACCACAGGTGCGACTGCTACTGATTTGGCGAAGACGATAGTCGTCCAATTTAACTGACAAGCGCGGTATTTGCCCGGCTCTTTCGTGTGCCGTCCCACCAGGAACAAAAATCTTCACCAAGCGTCTAAGGGTTCAATGGGACTAAGGAGAGCAACCACATGCGCGACATTGTGAGCAGAGTTCTCGCGGCGATTGAGCTGGCGGCGTTGCTTATACCAACGTCGGGCCGAGCCCTGCTCGCTACCGTGCTAGTCGGGGTGGACCCGTTCGGCAAGTCGGTTTTCCCCGTGGGCCTTTTCGTTCTCCTACTGATCGCGATAGCCGCAATCGCCGCATTGTGGCGCATTCTGGGTGCTTTCATGTTTATAGGTGGCGATTGCTTCGCAACCATTCATCGTGTCTGGTGGTGGCTGACAATTGCCGGAGTAGCGATGGTCATTGCCTCCCTTCCGTTGAGGCTATCGTATCGGCTGCAGTTTATGCTTCCTGATTCACCCTTGACTGACTTTGTCTTCTATGTGTCGGCCGTGGGTTATGGAGGAACTTATCTCCTGATTCCGTTGGCGCATGTTTCGATCGAGCGCTGGCGCCGAACACGTTCTGCGCACCGTCTCGAAACAACGGTGACGGCATAAAATGCAGTAGCACTGCAGATACGTGAACGAGTGAAGCCGTTCTTTCTTCTTTTGTTAGTTCCAACCCTAGCCACTCTAATCGCCGCAGACACGATACTTTCCGCTTGTGCTCAAGCTATTGAAGCAGACATGGAAAAAGATTCGATTGGTGTGGCCACCATGAAAGACGATGGCACCATCGTGCTGCGCTTGAGGGCGAAGGCAGCGAATGGTGCTACAGGTGAAGGGACTTTGGTGTACCCGCCGACTCACCCGGAATACCAAAACATATTGTCCCACATCGGTCCAATCCAAAAGGGTCAAACGGTTACGGTCAAGCCGTGGCCTGATTGATCTAGCGGGAGTATTCGTACGATTGCGTCAGTGAGAAACGTCCTGACCTGCGTCAAGACAACGTCAAATATTCTTGCAGCGAACTACTCCGCGGCGCTATACGGGTGTCTGAAATCCCTTGCATTCCGTCATGACACCGGGCATAAGCTGGCGGTTTCTGTCACAATGTCAAAGGGAGACCCATACAATCACCATGAATTTGATGCAAAGTCTCGTGATTTCCAACTTGTTCGGCTTGGGTTTCGTCGCGCTATCGTGGGTAGCCGTTATCCTGATCTATGAAGCGGAGAAAGGCGGTGTATCGTGGCCTCTTCCGTGGCTGCTTGGCTCGCTGCTGCTCGTCGGATTGGACGTCGGCTACCGGCGCATTCGCTCGAATCGTACGCGCCGAGCGGATCAAACCGCTGGAGCTCCATCGTCATTCAACAGCCATTGGATTGCGCCGTCCACGGGCGCATCATTCATCGTCTTTCCCGTGTGGGTAATCGGAATCTTATTAACGGTAGTATTTGCGATACTGAGCGTTCGTGACCTGCTTTGGAGAAACGGAAATCTTCCGGTGATTGGCTGAGTTGCGGGAAGCTGTCGAAAAACACTCGATGCACTTAGATCCAGCACCATTTAGGACAGTCGATTTCAATGGGTCCGCATACTCTTAGTCACCGAGCCAAACAGATCTCCCTCAGAACTTGCCGAGTGCGTTTAACTGGCGTTTAGTCCTTGCTTCATTGATCAACGGTTCGAGAGTACCTTTAATGAAAGGATCGGTCTCGATGGCTTTCTTGAAATCACTCTCGGCCTGGACATCCCGCTTAAGATAGAGCCAGGCGATTCCTCTGTGACCGTAAGCCTGAGCAAATCGCGAATTTATACGAAGCGCTTCATTGTAGTCCGCAATGGCACGCTCGTACTGCCCAAGGCCAACATACGCAACCCCGCGGCTGTCATAGGCTAATACGTCCGGCTTCAGGCGGATCGCCTCGTTGTAGTCCTGGATGGCGCGCTGATACTGACGCAGCTCTGCATAGGCACTGCCTCGGTGAAAGTAGGCTTCGGCATGGCGTGGGTTTAGCTGGATGGCTTTGTCATAATAGGGAATCGCCTCCCGGTGTTGCCCTGCAATCTGGCGCTGCAAGCCGCCAAAGTATGCGCTCGCGGCAGTCTCCGCGGGCTGGTCTGGAGGCTTCACTTTCCTTTTTGCCTTCGCTTCATTGATCAACGGCTCAAACGTTTCCTCCAAATTCGGGTTAAGATCTAAAGCTTTCTTGAAATCACTCTCCGCCTCGGCATCTCGGCCCAAAAAGAACAAGGCGATACTCTTGTTGGCGAAGGCGCGAGCATATTCAGGATTGATTCGGATCGCTTCGCTGTAGTCCTGGATCGCCTGCGGGTACTGCCCAAGGCTTCGGTAGCTAATACCCCGGTTGTTGTAGGCTTCAGAATCGCGGGGATTCAGACGAATTGCCTCGTCGTAATCTTGGATGGCGCGCTGGTATTGCTCAAGCTTTTTATAGGCATTACCTCGGTTAAAGTAGGCCTTAGCGTAGCGAGGGTTGAACCGGATCGCCTCGTCGTAATCTTGGATGGCGCGCTGATATTGCTCAAGATCATTACGGGCATTGCCCCGGTTGTAGTAGGCTACCGAATCGCGGGGATTCAGACGGATTGCCTCGTCGTAATCTTGGATGGCGCGCTGGTATTGCCCAAGATTTTTATAGGCATTACCCCGGTTCGTATAGAGCCCGGCCGATTCCGGGCTCAGCCGGATCGCCTCGTCAAAGTGCGGGATTGCCTCACGATAGCGCTTGGCTTGGAGGAGCTTCGTGCCGCGATTGAACGCTTCAATCGCGGCATTATTCTGAGCCCCGCCCGGACCGGCGAGTGTAAGAACCACTACCGCCACTGAAAAGACAATGGATACACATTTGAGCTTCACTATTCGCCTCCGTCGTCGCAGTTGATGTCGAAGTTGACTGGCGCATTTAAATTTCTTGCCTTTTCTAAACCGGCCCCTCGTTATCTTAATGGAAGGGAAAAGTCCATCTCTGCGTGCGACCGGGAATGGTTCACTGACGGTCGACTCCCAGAGCGAGCCGTTTCAAGAATGGACATTTACGGCGGGTTACGGTAATCAGGCTTGTCCGTTGCATCTGAGGTCCTTACCGAGACAACCTTGGCCACGCCGGAAACCTCGCAGAGTCCCCTTACAGGGCCGAAGAAAGCACTTCAAGTTGTCCTCGCAGGCGCGCTCGGGCTCACCGCCGGCACAGTCCTTTGGGAAATAGCTTTCTTACCTGAGAGTAGCTTCCACGCCGCGAGATTTGCCGGTTGGATCGGATTCATGCTTCTTGGCGGTTCGATAACTTTTGCGTGGACGCGTGGTGTGGCGCGCTCTCCCCAGCGTGCGGCAAAATTTGGCGCGGTAACAGGAATAACGATGGCCGCTATCATTAACGCGGCACTTTGGATGTTCGAAGGCCCGGCCGACGAGCTCCTTGGCGAACAAATCGATCTGACGCTTCTCGGTATGTTGCAGTGGGGATTCTATGGCTTCTTTGGCGGTCTGGCCATTGAGAAATGCTGGGGAAGGCGCTCTGCCGTTCGCATAGCTTTCGGCCTGGGAGTAGCCTGTCTAGCCGCCGCCTTTTTTCATGCATCGTATACCGACAGTCTTCACTCGTCTTTTCCCGAGCAATTTCAACCCCCGATCTTCAACGCTCCGCCACGCCAGCGGCCTTTCTCTGATCCCGGATTCTGGATGTACGAGTTGATGTATCAGCTCGTACCGGCTGCTGGATGGGCGCTGGCGTTTTTCCTTCTACGCAAATCCAGCGACGTTTTCCAAAGACAACCGACTCACGGTGATAGTTCCACCGAGATCGAAGATGTTTCATCACGAAAAGAAACAACGAAAATTCCAGCATTCAAAGATCGCTTCGAGACTTCTTTCGTAGCTACGATAGGGGTCACGGCTGGCCTTATTTTTTCGGGCGCGATTTTTACAAGCGGCATGTTTTCCTGGAACTTTGTGCAATGGATGACATATCTGTTCGCAATCGGTTTTGCCCTTCTTTTGAACTTCAGATATCTCGATCCTTTTCTCGAAGAGTTGGGGGGATCCGATGAGCATACCCTAGATTCTGGGTCACGGTTTCGTAAGGTCTCTCTTTTAAGTGTATCGGCTGCTGTTCCTATCACGATCTTCATGCAACTTAACGACAAGGTTATGATGGAGAATCCAGTAGAAATGGTTCTCTGGGCCGTGGCGGCGTTCGGTGGCGGGGCGATAACATTCGCCTGGGCCTGCGGCTCGTACCGCTCGCCTCGGCGCACGGCAGAATTTGGCGCCCTGACCGGAGCCATCCTACCAAGCCTCGCAATCTTGGGAATATATTCCTATGCAATAATGCTCGGCCGCCGAACCGTTGATCAGGCTGTCGCGCTTATCGGGGGCGCAGCTTTGGAGTGGGGTCTCTATGGGTTAGTTGGAGGTCTGCTGATAGAGAGGGGGCGAGGAACCTGGCTGCCTAAACGTGTAGCCTCAGGTATCGTGATTGCCGGACTGATCATTATCGTCGGTCTGACGGTGGCCTCAATCGGTGCACCCGGAACATACGCCTCCATCATCGACGTATCCAACCGTGGCGCTACAGAAGTCTGTGCGCAATCGCTGCAGTCAAAGCCGGTTGCCTGCAACCTTCTACCACAGTTGGCCCGGGTGTTCTTTATAGCGCTGGGGTGGGCGTGGGGTCTAATGCTTTTTCCGAAATCGGAAGATGTTCTGAGAATTCGATCCAACTCACCTAGCTAGCGGTTCAGGATAACGATTGCCTACCGGCAGGAAACATAGATTCACTCCCGCGTCTTGATCTTGATATAGAGCGCCGTCCGGCTGTTACCGAATTTCCGTGCCCATTTCTGGACGAAACGGCGCAGTCTCAACAACGAGATGGTCATGGCCCTATCCACCGTGGCCTCGTCCTAGGGTATGATTAAATCTTGTATGCTTCGCGTCCTTCGGGAGGTATAGGATTTTTAAACCATCTCTTCTATGGAGGGGCGGGAACGATTTTCCTACGGAAGGTGGCGTTCGGCGCCGGCGCGCCCCTGGAAGCGAATCACATGTAAACGCGGCCGAGGCAGCGATCCCAATGCAGTTATCAAGATAAGGTTCATTCCAATGTTATTCGCAAACGGCGGATTGATGGCACTTGGTACGATGAAAACCAAGCGAGCCCCCCTGCGGGCACAGAGATGAGTCAGCAGGTTTTTTTTCCAGATCCGTTTCCAAATCTTGTATTGACACAGAGACTTAACGTCCGATACATTCCCCCGCACAACCGGCGAGGACTGCATGCGTCAACAAGCCTTCTTCAGAACAAGTTGGCTCAATATTCTCTTTCTTGCCCTGCTCTACGTCGTAGAAAGTTTCGCTTCCTTCACGGTCGGTGGCGCTGGAGAACCGCACTAACATGTTTGTCTGTTTTGCTTGCCTGCGCCGCCTGGGCTTGGCGCTTCTACCAGTAAATCACGACATTTCCCGTGGCGACCGGGCTAAACATACTTATTTAATCACTACCCCAGAAATCCGTAAACAGATTGGCGATAAGGATCGGAGAGAAAACCGAATTGATTGTAGCTATCTCGTCATTGAAGCTTTGATTGGTCTCACTCGACTGGCGATGTGCAAACTCAGGTGGTGAGCCGGGAAAAGGATCATTGCACACCTAAGCCCGAAGGAGGTGTCCCGTGGCTCAGATCAAAACTTGGAGCGTAGGTTTGTTTTTGTTAGCCGGCGTGGCTGGCTTCTCTCTGGCAGACCACGCGCATGCCGCAACCTGCGACGCGATCCTCGGAAAGTGGGCGTGGTTTATCGGCGGTGAGGTGACGGTTAACCGTGACGGGACCTTCACGCAGCAGTCGGGTAATGCCGGCACCTGGCAGTGCAATGACGGCGCGGGGGGAAGATTTACTTTTCGTTGGCGAGACGGGGGTTTCGTCAACAGTTTAGTCCTTTCGCCGGATGGACAGAGTCTCAGTAGTACCGATCAATCCCAGTGGTATGTCACTGCACAAAAATCCGCTGCTGCGGCAAACCCGGATCAGCTCGTGCGAAAAGATAATTGCTGCCAGGAAAATTACGGCTGTGAAACGAAAAGGGTCGAGGCCGAGTTCACAAAGAAAATGGCAGCGTGCCATTTTCCCGGGAACTCCGGCTGCATCTCGGAAGCTACGAGTTGGAAAGCGTCGCAGCTTAAGGCCGCCAACGAGAACCTCCTCATGTGCAACCGCACAGCAAGCGGTGCGGCCACGGGTCAAGCACCGGCGACTGGTGGCGCGTCGTTCCCTGCCAGCGGCGACGAATTTCATTCTACCGAAGGAACCGCCGGTGCCGGCCAAATGTGTCAGCCGTGCGGGTTCGGCACTGATCAGGCGGCAGGCGGCGACACTTTCGGCTCGAATTCACCAGGCTCGGACAAGCAGCAGCCACCGAGTCAATCGAAGCCCAAGCCGACATCGCCAGTCGTTCGAGACGAATCGGATTGCTTACCGCAGATTGATGCGCAAGAACTGGAGAGGTTGAAGGCAGAACGAAACGATCTTGTGCGAGCCCTTGCCGGTGCCGGCTATGTCACAGATCTAACTCTGCAGACAATGGGTAAGCTCATCGTTGCTCGTTTACACCACCTGACCGAGCCGAATGAAGGTATTGTGTCTCGTACCCTGCGCGACGCACAAAGCGTAATTGAATATGCGCCCGAGAACGTCGTTAAAGCTGGAGAAGTAGTAGCGAAGTATCTCACTACTGATAATGCGGCTAATCACCGCTACCTCTATGGTCAGGTGGAGATGGCAGTAAAAAAAGCGGAAGAAGGATTGAAGCAAACGCTCCGCAATCCTCAGATCATGATCGCTACAGCAGCCGACTCAATATTGGTGGGAAAGGCTACAGGTGCGGCGGGAACGGTGTGCCGACAATGGACGGCACAGAAAGCCGCGCAGCTTAAGAGTAAGATCGACGAAACACGAAAGGCCGGCAAGGTGGTTAAGCAAATAAACAAGCCAGAGTTTCCTAAAGCCTTTTGTGGTCCGGCTCAGGGCCCGGAAGACTGCTTTTGGCAGAGTTTGGTAACTGCCACTGGCGACCGTTCTTATCTACTAAAGAAAACAAAAGCTACGGACGCAGAGGTGTGGGAAAAATTACGGGCCCATTTCGGCGGCGCCAATGCGAAGGATCCGCTCACGGGTCGTCCTGGTGATTTGGCGATGATAGCGGAAGGCAGGCCTGTTCCGGTAACACCGGAGGAGTTCGCGAAAGTCCTGCGGGACATGCCAGAGAACTCCGAAGGTATGGTTTTCATTGGCAGGCCTGGTGCTGATGGTCATGTAGTCAGCCTGGCCAAGTTCCGAGGAAGCTATTTTCTGTGGGACACTCAGCAGCGCACTTCCAACATGGATATTATTTTCGCTGGCGGCGAAAACATCTCTTGGTACCGATACAAATAGCCGTTGGCTAAATGCTATGTCCGGATACAAGAGAGTTTATTTTTCGTTGAAAAGGTTACGTTTACAAAACAACGGAGCCCGCTATGGCGAGCCAAAGATTTCTGGCTTTCGTTTTTGTGTTGATAGCTGAGCAGATTACAGGTTCTTTATCACATCACGCTCATGTCGCTTCTTGTAACGCGATCGTCGGCAGGTGGACGTGCTTTACCAAGATTGTAGGTCCTTCAATCCTGACGACACGATGCGGCATGCACCGGGCATGACGGCACATGGGAAAGCACCGATTCCGACGCTGTTGCGTCCGTGAAGTCCGGCGAAAGTAGCCTGTCCCTTCTTGATCCCGACGTGAATTACCAAGCTCGTCCGCTGCAGCTGAAACTTCTGAGATAACAATCCTTGAAACCCGCGGCGGAGCAAGCCTTCATGGCGTCGGACTTGGCCGCCGAGGCGACCTGGGCGCCGGCCACAAACCATGAGCCGTTGGACGTCTTCTGTCCCGATTTGCTCCATGCCAGCGCGACGCACTGGTTGCGGTAGTGGTAGATGGCTCGGCACCCCTCATGCCCGCCCTTGGCGCAGCTCTTGACCGCGCCGGACTTCGCACCCTCGGCGGTATCCCAGTTCTTGGCGTGCCCGAGGATCTCCCCGTCCCTTGACAACGCATCGGCACCGTAGCCGCCGGGAGGCGGCTTGGCGGGTCCCAGGGGTGGGAGGTTCGCTCGCTGCGCACAGAAATCGAGGCACTGGTTCTGGGCCCCCTGACACTGGGTGACATTCGAACAGCTCCCCCAATTAACACTGCACTGGTTAAAGCACTGCATGGGAATTTGCTGGGCCGCTGCGGAAGACGCGAAACATGTTACTGCGATGGCAACTATTAGAAGAAGCCGCATGGATGATCCCTCCTTGCGATGAGATTCCTCGATGAAAATAAATCTAGGGATAGGATTCTTAAACGACCATCTCTATGGCCGGAGCGATAACGCAGGAACGGGCGAGTTGTCAATTCCTCTTTGTGCTTGATGAAAAACGCACTGTTGAAATAAATCGACTCAACGAGCTGAGAATCACGACGGGGCGCGGGTCGGCAGGCTTAATGGCTGAGGATTCTGTCAATCACTGGCGGATCTTCAACATGAGCTTCACGGCGCCACCGCGGTTAAGTGTAGAAAGTTTTCTGAGTCCAAAAGATTTTCAGCCGCCGCTACAGCCCGACAATCATGGATTCTGGGATGACGCGGCGTTCGCCGTGCTCGTCACGAACAACATACCAGCACTGATCGGATCTGCGATCGATGTCTTCAATTACGCACTAACCGTACTCGCGCGTCTGCACGCGATCATGAATGGAATAGCGACAGATCGGCAACTCTTACGTTCCTACAGTGCGGCGACGCCATTAACTGACGCACGCCTTTGAGGAGATTGCCATCGGGGGTCTCGATCAGAAGATGATAATGATTGTTCATCAGGCAATAGGCATGGTAGAGCCAGTGACCAGGGAAAAGAGTATTGAGAAAAAGCTTCCGGTCGGCGTCGTCGCGAAAGATTGGCTTCTGTTCGTTGCCGCGCGAGGTTAGGTGGTAAAGAGCACCGTCGTATTCGATGCGTAGAGGTCGGGCCATGTCGGCAACGCTAAACAACTAACTGGCTAATTGTCAAGAGTAAAGACCTGACCCCTATCGACGTCTTTTAGACTCCTAAACTGGCAAGGCACCGTTAGCTGGCGTATGCCTTTGAAGAGATTGCGATCGCGGTTCCGATCAGAAGCGATACGTGATTGTTGATGAGCTCAACCTGATCCCTATACGACCACACACAATCTGAATATGCGATGCCATGCACCGCTTATACACCAGGGGGTGGTAAAAACGAGTTGATAAACCGATCGATTTTAGCTGGTATGGTGTCAAACCAGAAACTGAGGGTCAAAGAAATTGCTACTGAAATTCCGCTTCCGCCTGCTCCCTTTACCCCGTGCGAGTACCTGAATTCGTATCCTTTACGATAGCTCACATCAAGGGATCGTGAATAACGGTCTTTAGCAAATTCAGGTCGAACTGAATATGTAGGTACAGGTGACCAGAAAATTCCCCCGCCTCCTACCCTGCCTGCAGAACTGCCTATTGAAAAACTTCCATTCACATACCACCCCTCATAACTCGTGGCGATCGGCGTATTAAACACAAGTCCACCTCCGGCAGGCGTCAAGGTATTTTTAACTGTGGTACCTGATCCTCCCGAAACTTCGTAATCAAAACCGATTTCAGTCCCGAATGTAAAATAAAAATTCATTTCTTTTAACGTGATAAACTCGAGAATATCAATTCCCGCCGTTAGTCCCACCGCACCCTTGAGGTTTTTGGGACCTCCTGAAGAACCACTTTTTAAGGACGGCGGAGCAAGAAGAACAGCATCGAATATTTCACCAAAATGAGCGAGGGCATTTTTCAATCCAAATCCAGACCCTACGAGATCATGTGGATTTTTTATGGCTATATCTACTAGCCCAGCAAGCGTAAACTCGATTGCAGCGACGAACTGGAGCTCCGTCAAACTAAAACTTTCTCTGCCGGTAGGGTCAAGCCGATTAACCGGATCATCAAGGCTGTAAACGTAGCGATTTAGCGTTCGAGAATCGAGCACGTCAGGTGTTGCTTCATCTGCGTGAATGAAGCGCGTCAACGCAGGCGCATACCACCGGCTACGCATGAAGACAAAACCGCTCGCTGGGTCGGTGTATCCGCCGGCGTAACCGATCCCTGACGGGCTTGCTCCCTGCGGCCGGCCGTACGCGTCGGAGACAAACTGTGCTGTAATGGTTCCGTTGGATGCAGTCAGAGCCCGCACTGTCCCGACATGATCGCTCAAGAGAAGCGAGGTGTTTCCATTTGCTTCACGGGCGTGCGTGATCGACAGGTCTCCATGTTCGTACCGTCGCAACAAAACGTTCGACGCATCGCGCTCCTCCAGTATTTGCGGAAAGACGGAACTGGCACGGTCCCACAGTATTCGCGTGAGCACGCCGTCAACTGTTCTTGATGCGAGCAGGCCATCCGCGTCGTAGGCGTAGGTAACCGTTGTCGGATTGCTGCCGGTCCGTGCGAACCGCACCAGAAGGTTGCGGCTATCGTAGGTAAATGTTTCCGCCTTTGTTCCTGTCGTGCGGGTTGCCAAATTGCCGTTGGCATCCCAGGTGTAGGTCGAAACACCGTCGCTCAAAGGGCGATCGTTGATGTCGTAAGAAAACAACTGCGCTCCGGCGTTGTCAGTGCGTCGCGTTAAATTGCCGCTGGGGTCATATTCATAGGTAATGGTCTCACTTGAGGGAGCCGTCGTCCGTTCCTCGATCAGACGTCCCAATGGGTCGTAGCTATAAGAGACATCTCGCCCGGTGGACTCCTGCACGCGCGTGATGCGTCCGGACGAGTCACGAGTGTAGAACATATCGAGAAGCGTACTTGGACCCAACGTGTAAGTTATTCGGGTAATGCGTCCAACGGTGTCGTAAGCATTAACCAGTGTAACACCATTGGCAAAGGTCACTGTCGTCGGCCGACCATCGAGATCGCGCGAATAACTCGTCGTACCGCTGGGATCGACGACCGAGGCGAGTTCGCCGCGGCCGTTATATGTCAGGGTCGTCGCGCCTGCGCTCGTACTGATCGAAGTCACCCGCCCCGCGGTGTCGCGAACATATTGAATCGCATTTCCGTCAGGGCCGGTCCAACTCATCAACCGGTTTAGGCCGTCACGGCCCAGAGTGGTCGTACCGCGACTGTCTTCGACGCGGATGAGTTGGTTGTCTGGGTTAAAGAACCGGCGCTCGATTCCGTCCGATGAGGTCCGTTGAATCGTGCGAGCTGCGCTGTCGTATGTAAATTGTGTGCTGCTGCCCGCAAAGTCAGTACAACTCGTCGGTCGGGCCAAGGTGTCGTAAGCGCATGTCGCCGTCTGACTTCCGGGAAGCGTCCGTCGAATGGGTCGCTCAATAGCGTCGTGCAGAAGTGTAGTGGTATGCCCGAGTGGATCGGTAATGCGATCAATTGAGCCGTGCGAGTCGTGGCCGTAGGTCGTTATGTTTCCCGCGGGATCGCGCACGCTCTGGATTTGACCATTGGCGCTATAGGTATAAGACCAGGGATCGCCGAACAGGTCCGTCCGGTTCACAACGTTGCCATTCGCATCGTAACTTGCAGTGCGGGTGCTTCCATCGGGCAGAGTTATGCGCGTGGTTCTTCCCAGCCCATCGTAGCCATAGCTAAAAATGCGACCAGTGGGCTGAGTAATGGAGCTAATCCGTCCGGCGGCATCGTACGTGTACTGGGTGGTGGCGCCACCAGGCTGTGTTCTACTAGTTCGCCGTCCTGCCGAGTCGTAGGAAGATTGCGTCGTGTTTCCAATCGGATCGGTCCGAGAAGTGAGTCGCCCCGATGCATCCCAGGTTTGCGTGGCGGCACCCGTAGCGGGCAATGTGATGCGCGTCGCCCGGCCGACAGGATCAAAGTCGCGCTGTAGGATGCCTCCACCTGGCAGCGTCGCTCCGGTTTCTCTTCCCTCTGCGTCGTGACTCACTTGCAGAGCCGGTTGGCCTGAAATCGTACGTCCACTTAGATTTCCCACGACGTCATATTGAGCTTGCCATTGATTGCCGAGGGGGTCTGTAGACCCAGCAATCTGTCCGACTGCATTCCAATCAACCGTTATCGGATTACTTGACACCGGGCTGGTGATTCTAGTCCCGTTTCCCTTCGCATCGTAACCGTAGGACCATATCACTTGGCTGGAGCCATTTTGGGTCGTATGAGTGTGACGATCGGTCAGGAGATTTCCTGCGGCATCGTTAGTAAGTGTCGAGGTGTTCCCCTCTGGATCGGTAACAGCCGTAAGAACACCAGCGGGACTATAGCTAAAATTTGTCGTATTACCACGCGCGTCTTGCGCGGACAGCCGATTGCCGGCTGCGTCGTAGGTAAAGCGCTGCACGCCACCGGTGGCATCGGTAGTTGTGAGCAAGTTGCCTCGCGCATCGTAGGTGTTGGTCACGGTGTTGCCGAGCGGATCGATGCTCGTTAGCACGCGCCCGGCCGCATCATAGGTAAAACGAGAAACATTGCCTAGCGGATCGGTCCGGGTTAACACCAATCTTGCGGCGTTATAGGTAAAGGAAGTCGTGTTGCCGAGCGGATCACGACTTGTTAGTTGATTGCCGACTGTATCGTAAGTGAACGTCGAGCGGTTGCCTAAGGCATCAGTTTTCGCAGTGATGTTTCCTGCCGTGTCATACTCAAATAGCGTAGTATTGCCGAGACGATCACGAAGCAGTTCTTGCCGAGTGTTGATGTCGTGTGTGTATTCAATGCGCTTTCCGGCCGCATCGATCTGGGCAATCATTCGTCCGCTTGCGTCATACTCGTTGCGCACCGCCTGGCGATTCAGCGGGTCCGTGATCTGCAAAAGATCGTGACGGTGGTTGTATGAGAACCGGGTGACGTTGTTGAGCTGATCGGTGTGGCTGATCAAGTCACCGTTCACGTCGTAAGCGTACACCTGTACGTTGCCGCGCGGATCGGTCAATTGAACAATTCGTCCCTCGCTATCACGCTGGAAGAGCGCGGACTTGCCTGCGGAATGAATAATGCCATTCGGACCAAAAGTTAAAGTATTGCCGTTGGTCTCTTTGACGCTTTGTACCCCGTTGGTCTTGTGAACCACAAATTCGGTCCCATCGAGAGAAGTGTAACGATAAAGTTGCGGGTTGTAAGTATTGAGGGTGTTGATATCGACCAGCTCGTCGAGCGCACCGGCGTTCAAGATCGCTAAACTGCTCTCAGCCAAGGCTTCGAGCTTGCCGACAGTTCCCCCTCGCGGCGTGAATCCGACTACATTCGTAAAATCCAGCCCGCCTAATCCTGACGTCGGCGATACCTGCATATCGAATTCTTCCACCCTGCCGTTCGGCAGAGTGACACTAACCTTGTGCGCGTCCGTCGGAGTGAGCGTGATCACAGCGCCGGATTGGCCGCGCACCCAACCGGTGCCGAGCACGCGGTTGGTGCGGATGCGCATCGTTTGTACATCCAGCCGCCAGCCGACACCGAAATCGCCCTTGCGCTTGTCGCGGCTATCGTAAATGCGGTTGACGACGACCGGTAATCCCGACATCGGCATGCTTAGGTCGGTGAAGGTCAAGCTGAAGTTGCCGACCTTCATGTCGCGCGCCACCTGAACGTTCACGCTCGCCTGCTGCGTGTTGCCGCCCCGGTCGAATACCGTAAGACGCAGCGTGTACTGATCGTTGATCAGCATGGTGGGATCGAACTTGCCGAGCACACCGTTAGAAACCGGCGTGCTCGATTCGTTCAGGAGAGTAAAAGTCGTTTCGCCCGCCGGCGCGTATTCCAGTCGGTACTTGAGGAAATTGGTGTCGGTGGCATTGCCGACGACGTCCACGGGGCTCGTGACCTCGGCATTGTTGGCCGGCGCTGTGATCGCCGCATTGGGTAGTGTGCCGTCGGCAATGCGCGAGCGCACGGTAAGGGTAGTGCTGCCGGTGATGCTGTTGGCGCTCGCCTGGATTGTCGTGTTGCCATCCGCCAAGCCTTTGGCGATGCCGACCGGCGATATGGTCGCGACCGTTGGGGCGGTGCTTGACCAGCCCACGATGCCGGTCAAATTCTGGCTCGTGCCATCGTTGAAGATACCTGTCGCGGTAAAGGCCTGTTCCTCACCTACGAGGATAATCGGCGCGGCCGGCTCTACGACGATCGACGTCAAGCCGCTGAGGCTGATGGTGCCAATGGACACGATCAGGTTGACGCCAGCTCCTAGAGCGACCGGAGTGCCTCCCGCCGGATCCTGACTGATGATATTTCCGGCCGCTACGGTCGTGCTGGGCGCCGTCGTAACGGTTCCCACGTTCAAGCCGATCCCGGTAATTGCAGTTTGCGCGGCGGCTTGGGTTTGCCCCACGACGTTTGGAACCGTAGCGGTCTGCGGTCCGGAGGAGATGACCAGATTGACGGAAGCGCCTGCGGGTACAGTCGTTCCCGCCGCGATTCCCTGACTGATCACTTGTCCAGCCGGAACAACACTACTTGCGGTAGTTACAATTCCACCAACGGTAAGACCTGCGCCAGTGAGGATCGTTTGCGCGGACGCTTGGGTCTGTCCCACTACGTTGGGCACCGTCACGGCGCCGACGACTCCGATGGTATAGCCCTGGTAAGCGAACTCGCCCTGTGAATCGGTCACTTTCACCGCGACGATATGGCTGCCAGTCTGGCCGCCTGTGGGAGTCCAGCGCACCAGGCCGTTGGCCGGGTTGATCGTCATGCCGGTTGGCGCTTGGCCTAGCGAGAAGGTGAGAATTTCCCCTGCGTCGGCGTCAAACGCCAATACTCCGTAGAGATATTCGATACTGGGGGAGGCCACCGTCGGCGGTTGCGAGAGAATCTGCGGCGCGTGATTCGGCGGCAGGATGTCGATCCGTACCGTCGCGATGTTGGAATCCAGCGAACCGTCGTTCGCTTTGTAAGTGAACTGATCCTTATCGCCGATTCGCTCCTGCGGCAGCGGTATGTTGACCCGGAAATTATTCAACCCCGGTGTCAGCCAGTTGATCGCCGGATGCGCCGGTATTCCGCCACGGTCTGTAACGTTCGTGACGTTGTAAGAGTACTGATTATAGATCGGCCGCGCTTGTGCCCAGGGACCGTTCTTTCCCTCGAATACATGGAGGAGCGGCGAGCCGTTCCAACCGCCGGTGACGATTTCCGCCGCGCCATCGCCATCCACGTCAGCCACGACCGGCCCTTGCACGTCGTAGGTGCCGCCGCCGCGCACCGCCCGGATGGAGTGCAAAAGCGTGCCCGTCGCTCCGTCAAAAATATAGATCGCTCCGGTCTGCACCGCTCCGGTCCCAATGCCGGTATCGAACGAACTGTGCAGGCCATTATGGATCAGCTCTGGTTTGCCATCGCCATTCAAGTCGAAGATCGTCGTATTGCCGCCGGCACCGTCTATAGCTGCCATCGGGATGGGAATCGAACGGGTCGTCGAACCGTCGCCGGAAATCACGAAGATGTTGGTACCGGAGGTGACGACGATCTCGGCCTTGCCATCGCCATCGACATCGCCAACGGTCATCAAGCTCTGCGCATCTCCGATGTCGAGAGGCGGCCGTTTTAGCGCACCGGTGTGGTCGTACACGTATAGCTGGCCGAAACGATCGAAATAGATAACCTCGGCGAACGGATCGTCGTCGAGATTAGCGACCGCAACATCTTTCACCTGCGGGCTGCACGTAAAGCAAGCCGCCGCGCTCCGGAGCAGGTGACCCTGGTTGTCGTAAACGTCGTCCCCGTAGAGAATCTCCGGCTTACCGTCAAGATCGAGGTCTTGGACAACCACAGTGCCGCCGTTCGAGTCACTGCCCGATCCGCCACCCTTAGCTGTCCAGAGTATGTGTCCTTGATTATCGAAGGCGGTGACAAAATCTTCATCGGCCGCGCCTGGCGACGACTTCACCCTTCCGGGATATCCGACGAGCAATTCAGGTATACCGTCGCCATCGAGATCGGCAATGACCGGTTTACTGAAACCGGGGGTGCTAAGAAGAGGTCCGAAGCCGCCGCTAACGTCCTTGGTCATAATGTCTTCGCTGGTCCACTTGTGCGTGCCGTCGTGATTGAACGCGATCAGTTGACGACGGAAGATGTCGGTGGCCGGATTGCTGCCGTCGAAACCATCCACCGCAATGATCTCGGGGAAACCATCGCCATCGATGTCCCCAGCGGCCAGTTGAGAGAAGGGATCGCAAAGCACGATCGGCGGATTGGCGGTCGGCCGAAATGTGTCGACGGAGAAATAAACGGAGCCGTCATTGCCGTGCAGGGCGATAAGTCGGCAATGGCCAAAGGGTCCCTGCGAATTGAAGACAATCTCGGCGACGCCGTCCCGGTCGAGATCGATGACGACGGGCTGGGTCTGAGTGCTAGTTACGGTGGGATCGATCGTCTCCCTGTAAGAAAACTTGAGCACCGGCTCTGTAGAATTGGGCGGCGGCACGGTTGGTGTAAAGTTGAACGACCCGTCGGCGGCAAAGTTCAATGTGCCCTTTGTCGAGTTGCTCGCCAATGCGGACGTGAGGCTCTGTCCGTCTGGGTCTGAATCGTTCTGCAAAACCCCCGGCGCCGACACGGTCAAGGTGTCGCCCCGGCGCACAGCGTACTGATCATCCTGGGCTGTCGGAGCGCGATTGGCCTGCGCGGCGCCGACGGTGATCGAAAAAGTTTGCGAGGTCGTGCCGCCGCGGCCGTCGCTCGCGATCACGGTCACATTCTGCGCGCCGGTCTGCGTGATTCCTGGCGTCCAGGAAATAAGCCCCGTAATCGGATCGATCGTCATGCCCAATGGCGCACCGTTGAGGGAGTAAGTAATCGTGTCGCTGGGATCAGGATCAGTTGCGTTGACATCATGAGTATATAGCTGGCCCACCGTCGCCGTGGTCGGCGGATTAGATGTGATGATCGGTGACAGAGAAGGTTGCGGAGTGGCGTCTATGGTGTAGCTCTGCGTAGCGAACTGTCCGCCTTGATCTTGGACGCGCACGCTCACAGCGTTGCCGCCCACTTGCCCAGCCGTCGGAGTCCACTGAATCAGGCCGCTGGTTGGGTTGATCGACATTCCGGCGGGCGCAGTCGTTAGCGAGAACGTCAGAGTATCACCTGAGTCCGGATCTGTGGCGTCGGCATCGTAGCTGTAGAGTTGGCCCATTACTGCTGTGGTTGACGGCGCAGACGTGAAGAACGGCGGCTGGTTGCCGGAAACCGGCTCATTGACGGTGATCTGAACGTCGTCGCTGGCAGAGAGAATGCCGTCGTTGGCTGTCAGGCGAAGTTGATAAGTGCCCGCTGCGGAAAAACTCGCTGTCGTAACTGCAGCATTGACGTTTCCGAAATTCACCGTGCCCGGTCCACTCAACTTGGTCCATGCGACCGTCACAGCACCCGGCGGCTTCGGCAGTCCATCATCTTTGACCGATCCGTTGAGATTGATGCTCGACGGAAGTGTGATCGTTTGGTCCAAACCGGCAAACACCTGAGGGGCTTGGTTGACCGGACCCGCAACCTCCACTTTGATAGTTGCGGTGTCGGGATCGCTATCGAGGCGGCCGTCGCTCACGATGAGCTGCACCACGTATAGCCCAGCAACGTCAGGCACGAACGTGGGATTGACGATGATCGGGTTTGAGAGAGACGCCGCACTTCCCGCGGGCTTGCTGGTAAACGCCCAGAAGTAACCGAGGACATCGCCGTCGGCATCGGTCGAGCCGCTGCCGTCAAGCGCCACCGTAGCGCCGACGGATGCGGTGCGATCCGGACCCGCACTGGCCACGGGTCTGGAATTTTCGGTGCTGATGACAACAGTGTCGGGATCGCTGTCGAGAGTGCCGTCATTTACGACAAGCTCAATGACATAGGTTCCCAACCGGTCGGCGATGAAGGTCGGCTGTGCAGCCGTACTGTTCTTCAAGCTTGCTTTGCTGCCCGATGGACGGCTAAGAAAACTCCAGCGATAGGTGAGTAGATTGCCGTCAGCATCGCTCGATCCGCGGCCATCGAGGTGGACCGTGCTGCCGGAAAAAACTGTGCGATCCGAACCGGCATCGGCTACCGGTTTGGAGTTTTGCGTGCTGATGACGACGATATCCGGAGTGCTGTCGATCTCGCCGTCGTTGACGATAAGCCGCAACAAATAATTTCCCGCCGTATCAACCGTAAACGTAGGCTTCACTGCGTTGGTATCGGAGAGGACGGCTTGACTCCCCTGGGGGCGAGATAAAAAACTCCAGTGATACGTCAGCTGATCGCCGTCTTCGTCGCTCGAAGCGCTACCATCGAGCTGCACCAGGGCGCCGTTCCTGACGGTCTGGTCGGGTCCGGCATTGGCCAGCGGCGGCACATTGTCGCTCCCACAGCTATCGCGCAACTTACCGAGATTGTAATCTTCCAACACGCGGCCGACCGAGGTCATGGATTTTCCCGCCGCGGTATTCGAACCCACTTTGTAAGGGAGCTTGTTGGGAAAAGTGGCCAGAAGAGAATCGGCCTGGGTCAAGGCGCTCTCGATCGGCTCCGGGTTTGTGCCATTGAAAATGTTCAGTTTAGCGGCGATCAGCTGTTGGGCCAGAATCATGCTCGCATCGCCGCTACTCGAAGCGCCGAGCAGCGCGAGCAGTTCGCTCTGCGTATACGTATGAGCCGGCTTATTCTGATCGCCTAATACGAGCAGCCGCCTAGGCCAAAGTTCGGGATGGTTTTTCCAGTAGCCTTGCGAAAGTGGACATTGATCAGCTAGCTGCGCCTGTCCGACGGTCGCGGGAGTCAACACTCCCCCGACACACACGAGTGCCGCAACTAATAACAAACGGCGTGAGACCGACCACGGATGCGTTAACACGTTGTACGTCGCCCCGAAGCGAAGGCATGTAGTACAAGAGATGGTTGGATGTCAATAGCTTCTCTGGTGAACTCGTAATCCCACAGAAAAAATGCCTAGTTTGCCTCTGTAAAGTTTCTTTACAATGCGGCGAGCGAGCAACATCGTCGAAAAATACCGTCGAAGCTCGCATTCAGGGTTTCAATGTGAATCGAACCAATGAAAGTCACCACTCTCGTTACTCTGTACTGGATAACCCTCAAGCGGAGATGGAGTCTGGTTTAAACGACGTCGGGGTCGTATTATTCACGAGCACTTTAGTACAAAGTTTGGAATCGCTAGCGAGGCCGGCCACCCAGCGTCCACCGCGCCGTTTGTTTCGCCAGAGATGGATTCGAATTTCTGCAGCCAGATCAGGCCCCGCTATCAGGGTGTAGATCACCGTGAGCGCATCAAAGACATCAGGTGGGGCGAAAAAGGCACACGCATTTGCATGAGTTGAAAATGTAGCACTCTGCCCAGGCCAGGATTTCCGCCTTGCGGTCATCCATGGCACCAGCCAAGCAAATCCAATTCAAGAACTCGTGTTGACCGGCGTCTCGGATCAACTGTGGGTCCAACCCCCGCCACTTCCGGTGCTCACCGGTTTTCAGTTCTGCCAGTCGCTGGCGGTCTGTTTCTACGTCTGGCCATAGATAATAATTCTTCGTTGTGAGCGACGCATGGGACCAGCTGGATGAACCGATGACAACCGCGCGCCAGGGGCTTTGTTTGATAATTTCCGCCAGGGCCTTACCAAGGTCATAGCAACGCCAAGGTGGTGGCGACGGCGGTGGGGGCTCAGAAACGTTTTCTAACAGTCGACCGATCATTTTCGTGACTGGATACTGTTCATTGGGGACACGCAGATCACGCCCATAACAATTTACGGTCAGTGGAATAACCGGGTACTCAAAACCTCTCTTATCCAGGTCCAAGTACTGAAGCGTTGTCGTAAAGGCATGCCCATATTTCTCTTGATTGCGCAGACGCCAGCAGCAGGCCACATCGAATCCCTCGGTCACCAAGCCATGAACCAAATAATTACCGATCTGCTTACTTCCTTTGATGCTCGCAGTCCCGTCTTTATTGTCAGGCGAATCTTTTATTGGAAGATTATCGATGGCAAAGACAGCGAAGGGCGGAATACAGTCTTCTTTGAAAACCTCATATTGATCGTCGCCAAAAATGAGAACAAAATCCGGCTTGAATTCATCGATGCACTCACGCGCCTTTCGATAGGCCGGCTGTAGTATGCGTTGGTACTCCGCAGCGAAAGCCAAACCTTCATCGCTGTCCCACTCCTCCTGCATCTTTTTTGGCCAATTCTTTGGATCCTTCATATGAACCGGCGTAAGTTCGCTTTGCAAATTGCGGCGCAAGTAAATATCCGTTAGCCGCGTCAACGGCCCCGTAATTCCGGGCCCGTGACTACAACCCACACCAAGAATCTCTCCCATAACTCCCCCGATTGAAATTAAGAACCGTTCAATCCGTTCAAGCTGTTCAAACCGTTCAAGCCGTCAGAATTCGCCCGGGAAATCATCTCCCCGTGTCCAGACTGTCTCGCAATTGTCATTTCGACGCGAAGCGGAGAAAATCTTGTTTTGTATGTGGCGGAAAATGCAAGATCTCTCGCTCTGCTCGAGATGACAACACCGCGGCTTCGTGGATTGTGACACAGTCCGGTCTGCGGGCAGGAAACCTCGGATGGTTCTCGGGCGAATTCCAACGGCTTGAACGGAGCGCAGCGGTTGAACGTTTTGAACGTCTTGAACGTATCCCATTCTTGAACTACGGCTCTCCGAAGCATCTCGTCGCGTTGTCCCAGAGCATTTTTCGCATGACCTCCTCCCCCAGAGACTTCCACGCGAGTACTTTGTCGGCGGACTCCGGAAAGCGGGATTCGGCGTGGGGATAATCGGATGAATACATGAGCAAGCCGTCGCCGAGATAGTCGGTGACCATTTTGGCCATCTTCTCGCCTTCATGGATCACCAGGCTGGCGAAAAAGCGTCCGCTGGTCATGTACTCGCTGGGTTTGTGAGCCAGATTCTTCGGCAGTGCGTAAGAGATGTATTCGCTTTGATCGTCCATACGCGCTGCCCAAAACGGCAGCCAGCCAAAGCCGGACTCGAGGATGCAGTAACGAATATTCGGGTATCGATCCATGATACCGGCGCCGAAGAATGCCGTCATCGCTCTCATTGCACCCCACGGGTGCGATGCAGTCCGGCCAATGAACGGGTTGTCCCAGAGGTCGCGGTAGCCAGGATAACCCTCGGTAAAACTGTGATGCGCGACACAGAGCCCGGCTTCGTTCGCCGCGGCCCAGATCGGCTCCAGATCCGGGTGATCGATGGGAACTCCTTCATCCAAGTGAGGATACACCCCCGCGGCCCATGGCGCCCTCGCGCATGTTTTGATTTCTTCCACGGATACGTCAACCGCTTTATTGCTCACCACGATGAGAGATTTGAGCCGGTGGGGATATTTACTACAAAAGTCGTTCGTAAAGCGGTGACCCGCGCGAATAAATCCAACCTCAATCTCAACGTCGTCCGAAATTGGCGGCGTTGGAGGAAGCATAAGCTGAACATCCACTCCTTCTTCATCCATATCTCGAATGCGCGCTTCGGCATTGTCATCGGCGCCGCCCGGTGTCGGAAAGCGGCTACCCATAAATTTCGGGGAATGTCGCTGAACCTGTTCCCTCGGCCCCGCTTCGCCTAAAATCCGCAGTTTCTGACGCCAGCCGGATCTTTTTGCAAACTGATAGCGATGACGGTATGGCGGTTGCAAAATCTCGCCGGCCCAGCCCACACGAAATGGAACTTTACAGTTCTCCCACTCCGGCAGCCGCTTGCGTATGTTGGCATCGAAATAGGGCTCCAGGGTTTCCGCATTTGGACTGAGGTGCGTATCCGAATCAAAAATCTTAAAACGTTGGCGCATGTGTGCTTCCTCCTTGCGCGCAAAGCAACGACTTTGAGGCTATCCATAACACAACCTTCGGCCTCGTGAACAACGGATGTTTAACGCAAAGAAGACAGATAAAATCGGATACGATTTTCATTTCCCGAGCTACGGCGAGGCAACTACTGAAGAGGTGTGACCTGAACAGCTTATCGCCCGTCGCGGTTGCATAAAGGAATAGGAACATGCCTTTGACAAGAGATTTCAAAGAAACGATTCAGCAGCGCACACGCCCGGGATGCGGCTTTCCGTGAAGCTTTTTTGTAGCGGCGCCGTTGACAATTTGATACTGAGACATACTGACAACCTAGTTTCCATCGGCCTAGATGATCTCTTTCAAATACACTAGGATTGAGACGCCATGACCTTTGCAAAAGAGATTGTTTGTTCTCGCTGCGATAATCGTTTCCGACTCAATCAATTACTGAACCTATGCTCGTGCGGAGCTCCTCTCCTGGTTCGTTACGATCTTGAGAAAGCAAGCGCCGCGCTGACCAAATCTTCTTTTCAGTCCAGAGGCGCCAATCTCTGGCGCTATCGCGAGCTGTTACCGATCGAAGATGACGCCAATGTCGTTTCCTTGGGCGAGGGGTTCACGCCGCTGCTGGAAGCCAAAACACTGGCCCAGGAGTTGAGTTTGCGGCGCGTCTGGATCAAAGACGAAGCTCAGAATCCCACCGGCTCGTTTAAAGATAGAGGACTTTGCCTCGCGGTTTCGCGCGCCAAAGAATTGGCAGTAAAAAAAATCGCCATTCCTTCTGCAGGAAACGCCGGCGGTTCGCTTTCGGCGTACGCGGCACGCGCCGGCATCGAAGCCAATGTTTTTATGCCCAAGGACACGCCGGCGGCAAACCAAATCGAAGTCCGGCAGTACGGCGCCAGGCTGACTCTGGTGGATGGGCTGATCAACGATTGCGGCCGAATCATCGCGGAAAGAAAAGCGGCCGAAGGATGGTTTGACGTTTCGACCTTGAAAGAACCCTATCGGGTCGAAGGCAAGAAGACGATGGGGTACGAGATTGCCGAGCAACTCAACTGGAAGCTCCCGGACGTCATCATTTACCCCACCGGTGGCGGCACCGGCTTGATCGGAATGTGGAAGGCATTTGCCGAGATGGAAGAGATGGGTTGGATTGGAAAAGATCGACCACGCATGGTTTCGGTGCAGGCGAGCGGTTGCGCTCCCATCGTGAGAGCCTTCGCCGAAGGCAAAAACATAGCCGAGCCATGGCAAAACGCCAAGACTGTCGCCTCGGGCCTGCGTGTCCCCCAGGCAGTGGCTGATTTTTTGATGCTACGAGCGCTGCGCGAAAGCGAAGGCACGGCGTTGAGTGTCTCTGACGATGAAATGCTCGCGGAGATTCCCCGAGTCGGGCGCGCGGAAGGAATCTTTTTCTGCCCCGAAGGGGCCGCTTGCGTTGCCGCGCTGCGTCAACTGGCCAAGCAGCGGTGGATCAATCCCACCGACGAAATCGTCATCTTCAACACGGCGACGGGACTTAAATACCTGGATGTGCTCCAGGGCCGCGCCTGACGCGAAACCACCGGCGTGATGATTGGTTCTCAGCTAGCGTCGTGAAGCGATCGACGCCTAAAAAGGTTGCTGTCCTGGGTGCTCGTTACGGCGACCTATCGGTAGAGAGGCGGGCGCTGGCTCCGCTCGGAGTCGATCTATCCGAGTCCGCAGGACGAACCGAAGAAGAAATTATCGCCGCGTCCGAAGGCGCAGAAGTCATTCTTTGCGGTGGTGCGCCCAAGATTACTGCGGCGGTTATCCGGCGGCTGCCCGAGTTAAGAGCCGTCGTGCGCTACGGCATCGGTGTCGACACCGTCGATGTTACCGAATGCACCAAACGCGGGATCTATGTCGCCAATGTTCCTGATTACTGCATAGGCGAAGTGGCCACGCACGCTCTCACTCTCATTCTAAACTGGTCGAGGAAATTACCGATCGCTCAGCAGACGATCAAGAGCGGAGCTTGGGACATCGCTCCTTTGCGACCGCTCGAATCGCCGCGCGATCAGGTCTTGGGACTGGTAGGTTTTGGCCGCATCGCTCAAGCGCTATGCCGGATGTCTCGGGCGATTGGATTTCAAGTATGGGCCCACGATCCTTACGTTGGAAAGAGCCGGATCCAAAAAAAAGGAGCTAAGCCGGTTTCATTGAAGCAACTGGTGCGCGGTGCCGATTTTATCTCGCTTCATCTGCCGCTCACGGCAAAGACACGCCACATCATCAATGCGCAGACGTTGCGCCAGATGAAAACCACGAGTTGTTTGATCAATACGGCGAGAGGAGAACTTGTGGATCAAGACGCGCTGCAGCAAGCCCTCATGGACGGGCGGATCGGCGGCGCCGGGCTCGATGTCATGGAACATGAGCCGCCAAAGGGCGATCATCCGCTCAGATTCTCAGAGCGCATTGTGATCACCCCCCACTGCGCCTGGTACACAAACCGGTCCCAAATGGAATTGCGCCAGAAAGCCTGCGCCGAAGTCATTCGTGTGCTGCGCGGCGCTGTGCCGAAGCACCTTGTGAATAAAATAGCTTTGCGATAGATAGAAACGCGCTAGAAATCCTGTTGTTCGGAAACGGCTGCTTCATTCCATTTAGCATTTGATGATCTCACGGTGACTGAACAGGATATATATGGATGCTTTGGACTTCGGCAAAAAAAAGGGAGACTCCTATGAAAAGCAAACATCTAACGCTGGCTTGCGCGATTCTGATTGGAATGGCTTTCAGCGCGCGAGCACAAGGCCAATCAAAAGATCCGCTACTGGATGCGGCCAAGAAAGAGGGCAAAGTCGTTTTTTACTCATCGGAAGATCGCACGGCGCTTACCGAGCCGGTGAAGGCGTTTGAAGCAAAGTATGGCATCAGTATCGAACTCAACCGGCAATCGACCGGACGCATTCTTAAGGTGGCTCAGTCGGAGTTCGAGACCAATACGGTTCGCTCCGATGTTCTGGACATCACCAACCCGCTGGTGTTTTTCGACTGGAAAAAGAAGGGTTATTTGAAGCAATGGAAAGCTGCTCATGCAAACGAGCAGGTTTCGGATCGGTTTAGAGACGGCGAGGACGTCATCTGGTCTAGAAGATTACTGATCAGCTGCATCGGCTACAATAAAAAGGCGCTCAATGAGGCTGATGCTCCGAAAAGTTGGCAGGATCTATTGAGCGCGAAGTGGAAAAGCAAGGTTGCCACTGCCGGTCCGGAAGCCGGACCGACCTTTGGCTGGATTGTGTACATAAGCCACAAATATGGCTGGGACTACTTTGACAAGCTGCACGCGAACGATGTCATCGTCGCACCGAGCAGCGACGAGACTGTCGCGTTATTAGCGACGGGCGAACGCCCGCTCGCGGTCGTGAACTGTTTCGACATCCTCGAAGCGGGCGCCCAGGGTTCTCCAGTGCAAAACATTTTTCCTACAGATGGACTCGCGCCCTGGTGGGCCGGATTGGCGATCCCGAAGGCGGCTCCTCATCCGAACGCGGCTCTGCTGCTGGCAAATTTCATCATGAGCGCCGAAGGTGCCGCCGCCGCTTCCAAAGGACGACACGGCTATGTGGCTTATTTGAACAAAAGTACTCCGATGGCCAAGGTCCTGCCGCCCATACAGGACCTAGTGAAGGATTATCCAAAAATCGACTGGGCTAACCTCGACGCCGCGCAGGTCACTAAAGAGTTCCGTAAAAGAATGGGACAATAAATCGCAAGCGAACTCGGACAGGCGCAACGTAAGAGTGATCTGATTTGCTGGCACCCCCATCGCAATCTTCCCCCATCGAGGGGGAGAGGTCTGAATCCAATGCAGCGATACACGGCTCCCATTTTTTTCCTGTGGGCGCCGCAGCTTATGAATCACTTCGTGGAGACGGGGTTCGAGCGCTCCGCTAGACGTGAGAGTCTGAATCCGGCGTAGTTGGCAGTGCGATGGCGGAGCGCGCAAACCGAACGATCTCGGTCGGGCGATGGAACAATAACGGGCTACCGCGGGCGCAGCCAGCCGAAGCGCCGCTGCGCAGATTTTCCCGCTGTTTCCCGGTTGTTCTTCCGCTTCTCGTGCTGGCAGTGCTGGTCGTTTATCCGGTCGCGGGCCTCGTCGGTTCGAGCTTATTCGATGAAAAAGGCTTCACGTTAGCTAATTATACCCAACTCCTGTCCACGCGGTTCTTTAAATTGATGGCCAACACCGTGATCCTGGGTTTCGGTGCGGCCACGCTTGCGACTGCAGCAGGCACGATCTTCGCCTGGCTATGCGTTTGCACGGACTTACCGTTTAGAAAAGCTTTCACGATCCTTCATATAGCGCCTTACGGTTTGCCGACGATCGCTGCCGCTCTCGCCTGGATATTTCTCCTGACCCCGAAAGCCGGACTCTTCAATCGCTTCCTTATGTGGCTTTTCGGGTTGCAACACGCGCCTTTTAACATTTTGAGCATGCCGGGAATGATCTGGGCGCTCGCCGCTCACCTCTATCCATGGGCGTTCCTATTGACCTCAGGGGCGTTCGCGACACTGGACCGATCACTCGAAGACGCCGCAAGGATGAGCGGTGCAAGTGAATTCAAAGCATTTCGAAAGATCACCATACCTCTGGTTGCCCCCAGTATAGCCGCTGCGTTCATGCTGGTGTTTACGATCTCCATCGAGCAGTTCTCGATCGGAGGGACCATCGGAGTGCTCGCGCGAATTCCTATCCTGCCCGTGGAAATCTACCGCTCGATCGCGGTTTATCCTCCGGAATGGGGATTCGCTACCACGCTCTCGGTGGTGCTTCTGGTGATTACCAGCCTGCTTATCTATGGGCAAAACAAAATGCTGGCTGGAAAATCGTTTGTCACGGTTACCGGGAAAGAGACTAAGGAACGCATCCGGCTGGGCAACTGGCGTTGGGTTGCTTTTGCCGGCTCGGCGCTGTTTGTTTCTATCGCAGTCGTGTTGCCGTATGTCGGCATGATCGTGGTATCGCTGAGCCCCTCATTGGGCGCCGATCTCACGTGGAGCAATATTACTTTCAAGCACTACGTCTACATTTTTACCGAGCATCCGTTCGTTTTCCGCGCCATCGGAAACAGCATTTTTCTTGCCATCTCCGCCGCGACATTGCTCGCGCTCTTCACGCTCGCTGCGGCAGTTGTCGTCAAGCGATCGCAAATTCCAGGTCGGGGTTTGTTGAGCTACTTGACTCGGTGGCCAATCGCAATACCGGGAAGCGTCATCGCCGTTTCGCTCCTCTACACCTACATTCGACCGCCGCTTCAACTGATCGGCACGATTTGGATTTTGCTGCTCGCCTATTTGATTCGGAATCTTCCCTATGCCTACAGCGCAGCCTACGCCGGGCTCTCCAGAGTCGACCCAGCGCTGGAGGAGGCAGCGAGAATTCATAGCACGCCGCCGCGCCGGACTTTTTTCCGAATTATCGTGCCTCTCACGATTCCGAGCGTGATGGCCGGCTGGATGATCGCGTTCATCAACTCGTTGCGAGAGCTGCCAGCGTCCTTATTGTTGTTCTCGCCGGGAAATGAAACGATCTCAGTGGCGATCTACGAGATGTTCGAGGAGGGTGCCTTCCAGTTGACGAACGCGGCGGCGCTCATGACTTTGCTCTCACTGGTCACGCTTTTACCCGCCATTATCATAAAGCTGCGATCTCACGGGACGGGAGATTAAAATCCCTTTGGCACACGTCGAATTAAGAAAACTCCGCAAAATGTACGGCAAGACCATCGCTGTTGACGGCGTTGATCTCGACATCGACAAGGGTGAATTCATGACCCTTTTGGGACCGAGCGGCTGCGGAAAAACGACGACCTTGAGGATGATCGCAGGACTGATCGAGCCGACCGACGGCGAAATCAGAGTCGGTGGGAAACTCCTGTCCTCTCCCGGCACCAGAGTGGTTCCGCCGGAAAAGCGGAACATGGGAATGGTGTTTCAAAGTTACGCCGTATGGCCGCATATGAAAGTCTTCGATAACGTCGCTTTTCCATTGCACAACCTGAAAAAATCCAAGGAGGAAATTCGTAGACGCGTGCGCGCCGCATTGGATCTGGTCAAGTTGGATGGCTTGGAAGATCGTTATCCGACAAATCTGAGCGGCGGACAGCAGCAACGAGTCGCACTGGCGCGCGCGATGGCGGTCGAGCCCGACATTTTGCTGTTCGACGAACCGCTGAGCAATCTCGATGCAAAACTGCGAGAGGAGATGAGATTCGAGCTCAAGGAGATTCAGCGTAGAATCGGCGTCACCTCGATCTATGTTACGCACGATCAAGCGGAGGCGATGGCCATTTCCGACCGGATCGCGGTACTGTCGCATGGACAAATCAAACAGATCGGCAAGCCGCGGGAGATTTATGATAGTCCGGAAGATCCTTTCACCGCGGAATTTATCGGACTGGCGAACTTCTTTCCCGCTAAAGCCACAACCGCAAAGACGGTTTGCTTGGCCGGCCGGGAGGAACTTGACGTGGAGGGATGCCGGGCGCTCAATCCGGGCGCAGACGTGCTCGTTTCCATACGGCCGCACAACATCAAAATATATAAAGAGGTAATTCAAACGAGAAACGAGCTACACGGGATCGTAGAGAAAAGCGCATATCTCGGCGACAAGGTGGATTATCGAGTGCGCGTGGGCGACAATATTCTCAGAATTCAAGCACCACCGGGAGAGTTTTTTACCGACGGGACGGAAGTGTCATTACAACTGCCGGCGGAGAAGATCAGCGTGATTTCGGTGCGCCAAGCGTAAGGTTCATGTTTCACGCTCGCATGCTATAGTTTCGGCATGGAGAGTGACGGCGCCGATGAGAAGCAAAAAATGTCGGACGCTAACCATCATTATTCCAAGTTCCGCCTTGGCCCCGGATTCGTTTAACGCCTAAGAAAACTATCTCGGGAAAGACTAGTTCAGTAAGGCGAGCCGCGGAAGAAAATCGATCGTGAACAATTCCAGAGCGCAAATTATCGACACCGATGTTCTCGTTATGGGTGGAGGTGTGGCCGGCTGCCTTGCCGCGATCGGAGCTCGCGAGCTGAACGCCCGAGTCGCCGTCGTTGACAAAGGCGGGCTTCTCGAACGCTGCGGCAGCATTGCGGCAGGCGTCGATCAGATCCTTGCCGTTGCCGAGGATGGAGCTGAGTGGGACACACCGGAATATCTGTTGCAGCAGGTGCCGAAGCTGACCGATGACATCGTCGATATGAAGCCGGTGGAGACCTTTGTCCGCGGCCTTCCCGCGATGCTCAGAAAATTGGAAAGGATGGGGGTGCCCTTCAAGGACCCTTCAACAGGCAAGTACTTCCGCCACCGAACTTTTGGTTTGCCGGGCGAATATCACATCGATTTCGACGGCAGCAAGTTCAAACCAAAAATTTCCCGCGCTGTGCTCGACTCCAATGCGCAGATTTTTCTACGTACGATGGGGGTCAATTTTTTGACGCGTAAGGATCAGACGGTCGGTGCTTCGGTATTTCACATCCGGACCGGTGAATTTATTTTTTTTCGTAGCAAAGCGATCGTGCTCGCAACCGGTGACACCAATCGCCTCTCGCGTAATTCATCGGGCCTCGCGTTTGACAGTTGGCACTGTCCCTACAATACCGGAGACGCTCAGGCAATGGCGGCGCGCCATGGTGTCTTGCTTGCCAATATGGAGTTTACCGAGAATACGATCACGCCGAAGGGTATATCCTCTCAGGGAACCAATTCGCTCACCGGACTTGGAGCTCATTTCGTCAATGCCAAGGGAGAGCGCTTCATGCTCAAATACGATCCCGCCGGCGAACGTGCGCGGCGGGACATTCTTACGAGCGCCATTGTCAGCGAAACGCTCTCCGGGAACGCTCCGATTTACTGTGACTGCCGCCATCTACCCGCGGATATTCTCGAAAGGTTGGAGGAGACGCTGGGGGTCGATCGACCGTCTCTGCCGCGCTGGTTCAAAGAAAAGGGCATCGATTTGAAAAAAGAACCGTTTGAAGTCACGGTTTCGGAATTTTCTTCGCGCCGCGGTGGTGTGTACTTCCGCGGCAGCGGCATCTTGATCGATAATAAAACCGGCACCAATATCGCCGGCCTGTTTGCCGCAGGAGACTGCTGTACCGTGAGCGGAGGCATCTCCGGTGCGGCGGTGATGGGTTATGAGGCAGGCAAGCAGGCAGCATCATTCGCCCGCCGGAACGGAGCCGAAGAGAGTTTGCAGGATCAAGAAATTGACGCCGAGCAAGATCGGCTCCTCTATCCTTGCCATAACCCTTCGGGAATGGCGCCACGAGAGTATGAAAACCAGGTGCGTCAGATTGTGACGGACTATATCGGTTATCAAAGAACCGGGGAAAAGCTGCGCAAGGCCATTGAAGAACTCAAGGCCTTGACCGCGCAAGATACTTTGCTCCGTGCTCACGATTACCACGAGCTCATGCGCGCGCACGAAGCGCGCAATATCCGCGAGGTTGCCGAGATGGTGGCGACCGCGGCTTTGGAACGGCGCGAGAGCCGGGGGAGTTATTCTCATTTTCGCGCAGATTTCCCGCACCGGGACGATGCCAACTGGCGCAAAATGGTCGTATTAAAAAAACAGCCCGACGGCTACGCCGTCGAGCACCGAGCGATTGACTTGGCAGCTCGGCCCGCGGAGAGAACCAGTGCCCATATTAATCAATAAAGATCTTTGTGTTAAAGGCTGTACGCTGTGCGACCAGTTCTGTCCGGGGGATATTATCTATCGTCTGGATCCGCAAGAAATTCCGGTGATCAAATACGAAGACGAGTGCTGGTATTGCGGCAGCTGCGAAGAGTACTGTCCGACGGATGCGGTAAAGATCGTGTTTCCTCGGGAAATGCTCCACTCGGAAACCGCCGCGGAGACCCTGTTCGGCAAGCCCGACCAAGAAAAGCCGAATGGCATAGACGCACCGCAAAAACTGTGAGTGAAAGAGAAAGGCTTACCAGCGATGAGGGAGTCTCTACTCAAGATAACCCAACCTGAAGCGGAAGCGATTCTAAAGCGCAGTGGTCTCGCGATTCTTCCGATGGGAAGCGTCGAGCAACATGGTCCGCATCTCCCTTGCGGCACGGACTATCTCGCTTCACTGGTGATCGGCCAGCAGGTCGCTGATAAGGTCGACGCTTTGCTGGTCCCGTTCTGCCCCATAGGCGTGACTCCCTTCCACATGTCGTTTGCCGGCACATTGACTCTGCAGCCGCAAACTTTTATCGCCGTCGTCGAAGATATCTGCGCGAGTTTGGCGCAGCACGGCGCGAAACGGGTGGTATTCCTCAACTGGCATGAGGGGAATACCGCTTCGATGAATCTCGCCGGCGTATCCGTGCAGCAGCGCTACGGTATACGTGTGCTTGTCGTGCAGGCCTGCTATATCGCGTTGGAACTTTTCGGCAAAGAGTGCGGTCTTACCCATGGCGGCGAGCTCGAAGTTTTGCCGGTGCTCGCTTACGATCCATCTCTGGTTCATCTCGAGCGGGCAACGAATTCTTCCTCGCCGGAGCACGCGCGCAAAATCGATGCGCTGAGGCGCAGCCGCGCGGGTTATCCATTTCTAAAAGACATTCGAGAAATTGCCCCGACCGGCTGGTATGGCGAGCCGCAAAAAGCGACTCCGGAAAAGGCGAAGGAATTTCTACAAGTCGTCGCCAGCGCCGCCGCAGAATACATTGAAAAAACTTTCAAGGAGTTGAGCGAATATGGCAAGTGATCCGGTGCGCGTAGCTGCCGTCGGTCTCGGACGATGGGCGAAAGTTCTTGCCGATGCGATCAAGCGCAGCGATCGGCTCCGCCTCGTCAACTGCTTCAGCCGTTCGGAAAAGAGCCGCGACGCATTCGCGCAACAATATGGTTGCCGAACGGCCAAGAGCTATAAAGAATTGCTCGACGACCCTGAAGTCGAGGGACTGATCATTACCACGCCTAATGACGCTCACGCCGAGCCGATTGTCCAAGCAGCCGAAAGAAAGAAGGACGTCTATGTCGACAAGCCGCTGGCTCATCGTTTGGCCGACGCCATCGCCATCGACCGCACATGCCGCGAGGCTGGCGTCATCTTATCGGTGGGCCATAGCGCACGGCGGCTAAAAGGTAGCCACAAAATCAAGCAGATCATGGATCAAGGCGGCATCGGCAAGCTCGTGATGGCGGAATGCAATTTTTCCAACGACCGGAGCCTGGAATTGACTCCGGAAAAATGGCGCTGGTACAGAGACCGGAATCCGGGCGGCCCACTGATCCAACTCGCAGTACACCACACCGACACACTGCATTACCTATTTGGTCCGGCGAGGAGCGTCACTTGCATGGCGAAAAGACTTTACACGCCGGCCGAAAGCGAAGACGTGACGATGACCATCGTCGAGATGGAGAGCGGCCAGCTTTGCTATATAGGTTCGAATTGGGCTTCCCAGGGAACTTTCTTCACGTACGTCTACGGAATGGAGGCGAATCTGTATTTTACTGTGGATTTTAATTTCTGGAGCAGCTCTGACGTGGTGGATCGGCATAGCCAACTCGAGATCCAACATCGCGGCTCTTCCGAGCACAAACCCATTGCTTTGGAAAGCGGAGACATGTTCCGCGAGCAGCTGGAAGAATTCGGAGATTGCATCCGCAGCCGAAAAAAACCGGAAGTCGGTGGTCCGGAAGGCATCGCTGCTCTCGCCGTAATCGATGCGGCGCTCCGCTCAGCCGAAACCGGTCGCACCGTGTCGATCAGGGAAGTCATGGAGGGATAGTGGCGATCCGCAAAATCAATCGAACTGAGGTCGAGCCCAAGAAGCTGCCGAGCCGTTTTTTTCAAGAGTTAGTTTCGCACAAGGTTCTCAAATCGAAAGGCATCGCGCTCCGCTTCGTGGAACTGTTGCCGGTTCGAGAAGCGGGGGCTCGCCACCCACACAGCCATCGAGGCATGGAAGAAGTCATCTTCGTGCAAAACGGTACGGGCAAGGCGTGGGTCAATGGAGAGGTTGAGAAGATCGTGACCGGCGACACGATTCTCGTCCCGGCCGGCGCGCGCCACATGATGATCAACACCGGCCGCAAACCCATGATCTTGATCTGCGCATTTTCCGCCGCCGATCCGGAAAACCGCTACAAAGAGCATCCCGAAATTACCTATTCCGGCTAGTTTCCGAAGAGTTCAAGGGGTTAGCTGCTTTACCCCGAGCAAATCGCAGTTAGGCAATGCAGTGCCCCTCCTTTCGAAATATCAAGTGGAGAAGCGCGTTGCGTCGTCTTTGCGCGGCTCGTTCGTGTTCGCAAGCTGATGTTGCGCCTAGGACCGTGCTGACGTTCTCGTAGGAACGTCTAAAGACCCAACACCGCTAGAGCAGTTGTCCGCCCGGCAGGTGCGGGAATGTGCTCATCTCGTGCACAGGACTCATTGGCTGCACCTTGCATAAGTAGGATGAAGTGAGCTGATCTAGGCGCGTGATGCCAAGCAACCCCATTGTGGTAATGATCTCGCTTTCTAAAATTTCTAGAGCGCGCACCAAACCAGCTTCGCCGGCTGCGGCAAGGCCCCAGCCCTGTAATTTGCCGATCGCGACCGCCCGAGCGCCGAGGGCGAGCGCTTTTACCACGTCACTGCCGCGCAAGATGCCGCCGTCAAGGATGATCTCGGCTCTGTCACCGGCGGCTTTCACGATTTCCGGCAACATGTCGATCGTCGCGCATCCATGGTCGAGTTGGCGACCGCCATGATTGGAGACATAAATCGCGCTCACGCCGTGTTCAACTGCGAGCGCAGCATCTTCCGCTGTGGCGACGCCTTTTAAGATAAACGGCAAACCTGCCATTTCTTTGATCGCGTCGAGAGTCTTCCAGGTGAGCCCAGCGCGATATTCGTAGCCAGCGCCGCGCCGACTCGGCGGCAGCCAGCGATCCATCATCTGTCGTTCGCGGTGACCATAATGTGCCGTGTCCACGGTGAGGCAGAGCGCCGAGTAGCCGGCGCGCTTGACGCGCGTCAATAGATTTTCAAGCCATTTCATATCGCCCTGCACATAGAGCTGAAATATTTTCGTATTCCGGCTCGATGCGGCGATCTCCTCTAAGCTTGGCTCGGTTACTGAGCTGACGAAATTAAGCGTGCCAAATTGTTCGGCCGCTTTTGCCACCGCAACGCCACCCGATGGGGTGATCGATTGCAGCGATCCGATCGGCGCGAGCACGACCGGAACTCTTAGTTTATGGCCGAGCAAAGTCGCCGACGCATCAATCTGAGAAACATCGACGAGGACGCGCGGGCGAAAGGCGATGGAGTCGAGACCATAACGATTGCGCCGCATAGTCGTTTCGGATTCCGCGCCGCCAGTGAGATAGTGCCAAACGTTATCCGGAAGATTGCGCCGCGCCATTTGGATAATTTCTTGATTGCAGACAAAGTCCAAAATCATTATTCGCCCTCCTGGGCCGTTTACGGCCGGATCGGTAGCGCAATTTATATTAGTTCACAATCTAGTCAAACCGACACGAGCAATGAGGTGATGTAAGGAACAGTGTGTAAATTCATTGGGAAGAGAGAGGAACCGGGGAAAATGGCTTTCACGTTTGGCCGAGGAACGACGATGGGGAGATGGGTAAGGGACAGGCCAAGGTCATTTTTCGATTGGGAAATAAAAGAAGGGGTGCTAACTCCACAGTGGTACGACCAATACACACATAAGGAGGGCACCCCGATGCGGCTCGAGCCGGCAACGCAAAGAAATGTATCGCGAGTGATCCAGGAGATCAATGGATTTGAGTGGGAGGGAGATTTTAAACCGATGGCGCGCCGAGCTTTGAAGGAGCTTTTGGAAAGGGGCTTAGATGAAGAGATGGCGCAGCACTTGGGGGTATCGCGATACGAGCGCGGGAGCGATCGGCACGATTACCGAAATGGTCATTATGTTAGGCACTTGTTGACCGAGATGGGAGATTTAGAGCTCTTGGTGCCGAGAAGCCGCAAGGGAAAGTTTCCCACCCGGCTCTTTGAGCGCTATGCACGGCGCTGTCGCTCAGTGGACCGGGTGTTGTTGGCTTGTTTTTGTTTGGGACTCTCGACGAGAAAGGCTGCTTCAGTGCTGGCGCCGATTTTAGGGGAGAGGGTATCGGCGGCAACGATTTCGCGAATCGCCAGGGATTTGGATCAGGAGGTGGCGCACTACCACGGTCGAAAGCTTCAAGATCAATACCGCTATCTGTTCTTTGACGGAGTGGTGTTAAAGAGTAAAGGAGCGCTTAAGGTCCAAAAGAAGATTTTACTTTGTGCTTTTGGCATCACCGTTGAGGGCCGCCAGGAGATGATTGATTTTTATCCCGCCGCCAGTGAGTCACAGGCCTGCTGGGAAAGCTTCCTTAACGATCTCTATCGAAGGGGACTTGAGGGTGGTGTATGTGAGTTGATCGCCAGCGACGGCGGCACTGGCCTTCATCAGGCGTTACAGATTGTTTATCCCAAGATCGGTTTGCAGCGCTGCTGGGCGCATAAAAGCCGCAACGTCTTGGACAAAGTCAAACAGATCGATCAGCCCGCGGTCAAACGCGCCCTCAACCGCATCAGTCATGCTGCCAACCGGCGCGAAGCAACCGCGGCGTTTTGGCGGTTTTCTTCGCGCTGGAAACCAACCTACCCCAAGGCGGTGGCTTGTTTAAAGAAAGACTTCGATCAGCTGTTAAGTTTCTTCCAGATCAAAAACATTCAGCTCTACAGCCGCTTGAGAACCACCAATTTAATCGAACGAGCCTTTCGTGAAGTGAGACGAAGAACTCGACCTATGGGTGTCATGGCTCATACACGGAGCCTTGAACGAATTGTTTTTGCGGTGTTTCATCACCTCAATCAAAACTGGAGTCAGCGCCTCCTTAAATTTACACACAACTCTTGACGCTACCGAGCAATGAGCCAATCATACGATACGAATGGCGGTGACCTACGGATCGCGATGCTCCCGAAAAGTTGCAACCAACCATTCCGTAAGAGCCACTTTAGAGCGATCCGTGAGGAATGGAGCGTTTGAGATGACGAAGCTTTGCGCTCCTCGGTATGACTTTCAGCCCATTGCTAAGTACTCACGCGATTTTCTCAGACTCTAAGTCACAGTGCCGTTACCCCTCCCGCTTCATGTGCATTCCTTGCTGTTGCGCCATTGTCCGTAGGAACGTCAAAGGATCAGGTTAACAGCAATGTGAAAATGAGAGTGCTTGTGTGAGTTGAGGCACCGGAAACATCCTGGCAGAAGTGTCTAATTGCCCACGATTACCTCAGCGTGTATCGTTTTGCCATGACCATTTTGCTGCGTGTCGCTTTGAAGGTGGTCATTTCCTTCGCACTCCTTTGCGCAGTTGTTCTCGTCACGCTCTTTTTCACATTTCGCTCGGCGAAATTTAAGGATTGGTTGGAAGCGGAGCTATCGGAGCGAAGTGGTTTTCAAATCCAAATAGCGAACCTGTCTTTCCGTCCACCCTTTCACATCGTGGCCGGCACAGTGCAGGTCTCCAAGCCGGGAGCACTTATTCTTAATGCAGCTCGGTTGAATATCACCATCATGCCTTTTGATGCGCTATCGAATACGTTGCAAAGGCTCGATATCGAAAACCCGGTTCTGGAAATCGATTTAGAAGAAATGCTGAAATCAACGACCACGACATCGGCCGCAGTCGCGCTGCGCCATCTGAATGTCCGAGGGGGAACCATCGTCTTAAAAAAGGGGGAAGCCACAGTCTTCGAGCTGCCCAAGATCAATCTAAGCGCGGATAGTTTGAACCTGGGTCAGAAAACCGGCATCGATCTGCAAGCCGATCTGCCCCAGCTAAAAAGTGAACTGCTACTCCATACGAGCGGTGCACCGCGCAATTTAGAAGTGGATATTGTGGTTCGACCGAAGCACGAGGAGAGTTTCGTCCAGCAAAAAACAGACGGCGCGACGAGCGAAATTCTGCGAATGCACGCAACGCTGCGCGCGCCGGAGAACGAAGGCGCCGAAGCGACAATCGAAGCCAAGTTTCACGAGTTTGCGATCGGGAAGGCCCAGCTCAGCGGTGAACTGGCGAGCCATATTGCCATCGATCGTCCGTGGACAACGGCCGCGTTCTCCGGTCGCGCCGTTTTAGTCGACTTTCCCAAAACGATTTACCCCGCTCTCCAAAAACTTCCCAATGGAGCAGCATCGGCAAATTTTACCGGTGCATTCGCGTTCTCGAGCAGGGCACTTTCCTTAAAATCAGTGGAGGTCGCTTCACCGCTCGGTGCGGGTAGTGGCGAAGGTGAGATGCGCTTCGAGCCACAGGCGCGCATCGCGCGCGCAAAGCTGAGCATTCGGGAAATTCCCTGGGACAGTGTCAAGGCGATATTTCCAGCGCCACTCGATCGCTGGATCTATCAAGGCCGGGGCGAACTCGATCTAAATATTAGCGGTATGCTCGACGCACTCGATATCGAAGGCATCCTGCGCAGCGCCGCGCTGCGCATTCGCAGCGAAAATATGAACATCGGCAATCTGGCCGTCACGGCACCGCTACGGTGGAAGAACTCGGCTCTGCGGATCAACGATGCCAAACTGAGCGGCACGCAAGTCATCTATGGTGCAAAAGATCAGTGGCAAGCCTCAGCCGAACAGCTGCTGGTCAGCGCTTCCTTCGAGGTTGAGCGCGATGCCGGATTCAAAATCAGCGGCGCAGTGACAACCGGCGCCGGCAAATTTAGCTCTCCGGACAGCGCCAAGGCCGGTGAAAATATCAAGCTCAGCGGCCCTTTCGAAATCGCCTGGCTGCCGGGAAAAGCTGCGATCAATCTCAATGGTAACTGGCGCGTTGAGGCGGGGGAAATATTATGGGGTAAATTTTTTGCCGAGCTCAAATCGCGCGCGCCCGCGCTCGAGGTCAACACGGAATATTTGCCCGACAATGATCGGCTGGTTTGTCATCACTGCAAATTGAATCTCGCCAATATCGGCGCCATTGATCTGATCGGTTCGGTCGAGCATCTGACCGGCGCGCCCGTCGTGCGCTTGCAGGCCGAAAGCAAGAATTTTCTGCCCGGAGGATTTTTCGATTTCGCGCTGCGCGAGTCCTTCAATCGGCAGTATCCGCTGCTCGATAAAGTTGCACTACAGGGGCAAATGGCTTTCCAGCTGAAACTCGACGGCGCCCTCGATGCGCTCGCGGCAGAGGGTGACTGTACGCTTCGCAACGGCGCAATTCGAACAAAGGACATGGCCTGGCAGATCGGGCCCATCACGCTCGATTTGCCCTTTCAGGTGCGTTTCCCGGCAGCCCAACCGCAACCGAACGGCAATGTCAGGCGCGGCACCTTGTCGATTGAGAAGCTTTCATTGGGAAGGCAATCTTTCGGGCCGGTCACGACAGCCGTTTCACTTGCGAATAACGCTCTGCAACTTTATCAGCCGCTCCATGCCGCCGTATTCGGCGGCGAGGTCGAAGTTGCCAATCTGTCCTGGCCCGACATCATCAGCGCACCTCAACGCGTGTCCTTCTCCGGTGACGTCAAGCGCTTGCAACTGCAGCAACTGACGGAGGCTTTGAGCTGGCATCCGTTTACGGGGACGTTGACCGGCTCTATCCCGCAAGTGCAATCCGAAGAAAATTTGCTCCGCACCAGCGGTGAAATTCAGGCGCAAGTTTTCGGCGGCCGCGCGCGCATCGGCAAGCTCGAAATCGAGAACCCATTCTCGTCACTGCCATCGATCAAGCTCGATGCGAGTTTAGACGGTATCGAGCTGGAACAGCTCTCGAAAACTTTTGAATTCGGCCGCATCTCGGGTATTCTGGAAGGCAGCATCAACGATCTGGTGATCACCGATAACCAGCCAGCGCAATTTAGCGCCGAATTCCATTCCGTCGATCGCGGTACCGAGCAGCGCATCAGCGTGGAAGCACTCGATAAGATTACTGTGTTGAGCTCTGGAGAGAATGCCAGCTCGCTCTACGGCGGTCTCGCCGGTTTCTTTGACAGTTTTCGCTACAGCAAGCTGGGTTTCAAGGCTGACTTAAAAAATGACCGGCTCACGTTGCGCGGAGTCGAAACTCGCGGCGATCAAGAATTTCTCGTCGTCGGTAGCTTTCTGCCGCCGACCGTGAACATCATCAGCCATACGCAAATCATCGCCTTTTCCGAGCTCCTGCGGCGGCTGCAGAGCATTAAAGCGGATTCGACGGCGAAATAAAGGCCACATCACAACAAGAAAAAACACCTCAACTTGGAGGAACGATGCTGAAACGAATAATTTTTCTGGTCGCTTTTATTGTGAGCGCCTGCGTCACCGTAAATATCTATTTTCCCGCCGCCGCGGTGGAACGCGCCGCCGACCAGATTGTCAAGGAAACCTGGGGCGCGCCGGGCGAACAGCCCAAACCGAAATCCGAGCCCGAGAGCCGAAATTTATTTTCGCCAGCAACAATCGTTTCCGTGAGCTTCGTCGAGCAAGCCTACGCTCAGGATGCGGACATCAATGTATCGAATCCCGCGATCCGCGCGTTAAAGGAATCGATCAGAGTGCGGAGCGACGCGATCAAACCGTACATGGATCGCGGTAATATCGGCATCGCTCGAGACGGGATGCTCGCGCTACGAAGTACGGACGGACTGAGCCTCAAGGAGCGTGCCGACACCCAACAACTGGTGGCCGCAGAAAATCGCGATCGCGAAGCGCTCTATGCGGAAATTGCCAAAGCGAACAACATCGCCACAGAAAGCATCCCCAGGATCAAGGCGATCTTTGCCCAGAGCTGGATCGATCAAGCGCGGCCGGGGTGGTGGATTCAAGATAATCAAGGAAACTGGAAGAAGAAGTAGCGGCAATCCGATTTGATCCGCAATCGCGGCGTTCCAATGCGCGCGACTCCGCCTGCTGGTGTCGCCGCCGATGAACTGCCTCTCGATAGTTGAAATTTTCGCCGTGAAATACAAGCGAGCCTCTGACGATATGATGGGTCCGCTTAACCGAGATAGATTTGCCGCCAACTCGGTATCATAGATCCAAAATAGCGCAGCACGCGTTTTCCTTGCCGGATTTCGTTGCGAATTCCGAAGCTCGAAGCAGTTATTCGAGCTTTCGGGAATGCTCAAAAAATGGAAGTTCCCGAAGGAACGAAGACGATCACGGAATGAGAGCGATCGAGATTTGCCCATAATATCGAAACGCGTTTGTTGAATTCCGCCCATGTAACGGTCCGCCTTCGTTTCGGAAAACTATCACGTGTGATTTGCGCGTCGGCACGGAAGTATTAAAGTGCAGTGCCCTATGAGAATCTGGCGGTTTTCCTGATTGGTGCCTTCGAGATCGCAGAGGATCCAATTCTCCAAGGAATCGGCGGATTTCTCTCTGATTTTGGCCGCGAAGCGCATCGAGTCGCCTTCGAATGTCGAATAGGTGTGCCGGATGCCGATCTTCTTTAGCCGGCCGCACGGACCGATCCAATCGGTCAGCATGCGCATGAGCAGGGCCTGGCGGTAAGCCCCGCTCGCAATAAAAGTGCGAAGGCCGTTGTGTTGGCGCACGTGGTCGCGATCATAGTGAAGGTGCTGCCAATTCTCTTGGAGTCCTGCCCATCGCACAGTATCCACGATCGTCAGCGGCCCGAATTGGCGCGGGGGAATCAAGTCGCCTACCGAAACGTCGTCGAAGAAAATTTGCCGCTCCATTAAGTTCATCTAGCTACGGGATGATGATCCAGAGGACCTAAGATTTCGTCATTGTGCTCGCCGAGCCTCGGCGCCGGTTCTACTTTTTTTCCGAGAAGAGCGGCGATGGCGCCCTGCGGAAAACGAATTTTGGCAAACTCCGGGTGGTCCATTTCCGCCAAAAAGCCGCGCGCGGTGAGTTGCGGATCGTCGACCAAGTCGAGCGGCGTAGAAACCGGCGAGGCGGGAAAGTGCCGCTCCTGTGCCTGCTCCACCAGTTCTGCTTTGGTGAACTGCCCGGCCCAGCCATGGAGCCGGTCCATGATGAAGTCGCGCCGTTTGTGCTGGTTTTGTTCTTCACTCAAAGAAGGATCGGAAGAGAGCTCCGGATCTTTTACCCAGTCGAGGAATTTCGCCCAGCGGCCCGGACGATGAATCTGGCTGATCACCCAATGGCCATCTTTGCATGGGAGTGCTCCCGAAACGGCGGTGATGGCCCCTTTGCCGCCGCGGCGTTCTGTAATCGTACCGGAGAAGCCGTATTCCACCATCGCCTGCTCGACGAAGGATTCCAACGATTGGCGCACCGAAACCGTAGCGACTGACCCCCGGCCTGAAGCACGGCGGGCGAGGAGCGCCGCGGCTGTGGCGACGGCGACATAAATCGCAACAGCCATAGACGGGATATGGCCGCCTAGCGTGAATGGGGTTTTCCCGGGCTGTCCGATCAGTGACATCAGCCCCGAGCGCGCCATTGCGCAGATCTCCGGCGCGTCATCGACGATTTTCGTCACAACGAGCCCAGGATTCACTTCTCGGCAGAGCGATTCCGAAACAGGCGGCGGTGAATTCACGATCAAAACATCGGCGCGCTTGATCAGTTCGAGCAATTGGTTTTGCCCTTCGGCCTGCTTGAGATCGAGGATCACGCTTTTTTTGCCGGCATTTAGAAATTGATGAAATGCTCCGTGTTCAAGATTCTCCTCATCTTTCAAGAACGGCGGCAGTTTTCTCAAATCGTCGCCACCGGGCGGTTCGATGCGAATCACTTCGTGGCCCTGCTCGGCGAAAAGCCGCGCCGCATACGCTCCAGTGAGGCCAGTGACATCGATGACGCGAAGCATCTATTTTCGGTCCTTTGAGTTGTCTGCGGCAAATGTCTTGTGCGGAAATACGGCAAGCGTGTGCTTTCGCCGGAGCACAATTCGCTGCTGGGAATTCAGCACTTGTTCTTCTTGTCCGATGTAAATCCCTAGACCCATTTTCCCTTCGCGGGCGGAGATGTCGACAATCTTGCTAAAGGCCGAAAGCTGCTCGCCCGGATAAGCCGGCTCGAGCCACTCGGTTTCCGATCCTGCGTTGCGCACGTTTGTGTATCCCGGCGGCAGCGGGAGCTGGCGGCGCAAGTCGCTTGGATCTGTATCGGCGCGTTCGGTGCCTTCTTTGAAACTAAACGGCACCCAGCCCACGAGCATCGGCGGAAGAATCCGGCCGTCGTAACCAGCCTCACGAGCAAAAGCATCATCCAGCCACAAGGGATTGGCATCGCCGGTCGCATCGACATAACGGCGTATATCCGAGGCAGAGATGATCTCCAGTTGGCGAACAGGCGTCGCGCGGCCGATCCAGGCCCGCAATTCCGCCGTGATCACCGTATCGGAGCCGTTCATTGAAGGGCCTCGCTTTTTCGCAGGTTCTCAATCTCTGCATCGCTACAATGCAACCACTCGCGCAAGACTTCGGCGCTGTGCTCCCCCAAGCTCGGCGCGCTTCGTGGCGGTGGAAGTTCGACAGAGGAAAGGGAAAACGGCAGCCTCGTCGTTCTCATGGACCCGACGCGTCGCTCGCTCATGGCATCAAAAACTCGGGAAGCATCTGGGGTATCGACGACTGCATCGATACGGCGCACCCGTTCGGCAGGAATTCCTAGAGACTTGAGCTGCTGCTCGATATCCTTGTCGGCCTGTTTTACCGTCCATGCGGTAATCGCTCGATCGATTTCATCGTGATGCCGAAAGCGGCCGGGAGCCCTCGTAAAGCGCGGCTCGTCAATCCAAGATTCACGACCGATGATTCGCGCGAGACTCTTCCATTGCTCGTCCGTCTCGACGGACAGAGCGCACCATCGATCGGTTCCCGCGCACCGGTAAACTCCTTGGGGCGCAAATCTCTCCGATCGATTGCCGAGGCGCGGCGGGATTCTGCCGTCGACAGCGCTTCGGAGAAGCAACGAACCGATCATCGCGACGCTGCATTCGAACTGGCTCAAGTCAATGAGAGTGCCTGCGCCGCTGCCGATCCGTTTGTCGATCGCCTGCAAGATCGCAAAACAGGCGTGAAGCCCGCCGACATAGTCGTTCCATGAATTCGAGATCGCGGTCGGCGGATCTCCTTCGGCGCCGGTGACCATCATCAAGCCGCTATATCCCTGTAGATTCATGTTCATGCTGGTCCAGTCCCGCCGCGGGCCGTTATGCCCATAGCCGGACATGCTGACATAGATCAGCGCCGGATTTCCGAGTTTAAGATCGTCGTACCCGAGCCCTAGTCGATCCATCACTCCCGCGCTGAAATTCTCGATCACGACGTCGACGACGGCCGCCAATTCGCCGGCAAGTTTTTGTCCAGCCTTATTTTTAAGATCGATGGCGATGGAGCGTTTGCTGCGGTTGGTATTGAGATATGACGCGTGCCGTCCGTCGTCGCTGATAAACGCCGACGGCCAGGGATGATCGGGGTGCTTGCTGCTTTCCACGCGCACAACATCCGCTCCCAAATCGGCAAGAAGACGAGTGCAAAATGGACCGGCGAGCACATGGGTAAAATCCAAGACGCGGATGCCGGCCAAGGGAGCTGAAAGGTTCGTTTCGGTGCCGTTGCTCATGCTTAGCGGACATTGAGCTCTTTTTGCGCCTGTTGAAGGAGCGTGCGGCTTGCGACTTGAGTAAGCGGAATATCTTTTTTGAGCGAGGAGCGATCCAACTCGTATTGAATGAGATCGTGCAAAGCCTGATCGCTCAATCCACCATCGACACTGTAACAGGGAAGGTAATTGTCAAAGGCCGCGCGCGTGGTGGCGAGGTCGAGCTTCAACCATTTGGCGGCGATCTCTATAGATTCCTCCTGGTGATCGCGAATAAATTTGAGCCCTTCGATGCTGCCTTTGATGGTGCGCTTGATCTGGTCAGGCGATTGCTTGAGCTTCTTGTCGGTAACGACGATCGCGTTTTGCGTGAGCGGCACATGGTCGCGTGACCAGAGCAAGACTTTGTAGCCGCGTTTGGCGCCGAAAATATCGGCGGGAGACGAGACGAACGCGGCGTCGATTTTGCCGCTCTCCATTCCGGCAATCCGCGCGGTATTGTCGCCCGCGGGCAAGAGATTCACGTCCTTGCCCGGCTCCATGCCCGCCTTGCGAAACAAGGTCACTGACGTCAGGTAGAGCTGGCTGCCAAAAGTGCTGATGCCGATGGTTTTGCCGCGAAGATCGGTGAGGCGCTGGACGCTCGGTTTCACCAGAAGGAGATAACCGAGCTTCTCCTGTGTGGTCATGACCAATTTGATCGGTAAACCTTTGATGGCTCCGGCGATTCCGGGTCCGGTGCAGACGGCATAATCGAGGTCGTCGGATAGGAGCGCATTGGTCGCAATCGCGCAAGGTACCAGCACATGTTCAGCCGCAAGGCCGTATTTTGTGTAGAAACCCTTTTTCTCGGCGAGCACCGTCGGCAGGAACCCGAGCGAGACCGCTGAGATGCCGATGCGTACATGCTCTTGAGCGTAAACGGGTAGCTTCGGGAAGAAAAGTAATCCAACAATCAAGAAGAGAAGTTTTGCTTTGTGGTTTGTCATTATTTTTCCAGCTTGCCGAAGAAGCCCTCATCATCCAGTTCTCTAATTATCGACGCATCGATGAAATCCGCAGGTTTCATGACCGCGAGCTTGGGCGTCGAGTCCTTTAGATCTTCGATGCTTGCCTGAATAGCGTCCTCGCGCGGATAGGGTTTTACCGGAATCGCCTCCAGAAACTGTACACGATAGGTAAAATCTAGGAGCTTTGGATTATCGACACGCATGTATTTACGGAGCACCCGATAACATAGCTCGCGGCTTTTTCTGCCCAATGCAATGGCCTCGCTGTAGGCCATGAAAAACGCCCTAAGCCTGGGACGTAATTCTTTTAAAACCTGGCGCGTCGTGTTGATTTCGCTACCGGGCGAAGGTACTCCAAAATCCTTTGGCTCGCCAAGAACAGAGATTTTCTGCCCGGCCAATTCGGTAAATTGAAAGACTTTATCGGATTCACCGATTGTCGCATCGATTTTCCCCTGGAACATCAACTGAATTCTCTTATCCGATTCACTGACGCCGGTGGGTATGAGCGAGACGTCTTTGCCCAAAGTAAAACCTAACTTGGCAATGATTCGGCGCAGCAAAAAATCCGTGCCCGCACCGACCCGGCTGCTGCCGATGATTTTACCCTTGAGTTCGGCGGCCGTTTTGATCGAAGGCAAAGCAACCAGTTGATAGGGCAGGGCGCCGTTGGTCGAGACGGTCACGATTGGAGCGCCGCGCGCCGCGGCGCTCACAACTCCAGAACTCGAATCGGTGGTCAGCTGAACATTGCCAGCCAACAGAGCTGCGAGGGAAACGCTACCTGCGGCGATACTGACGAGTTTAACGTCCAGTCCATATTTCTCATAAAGCCGAAGTTCTTTTGCGATCCAGAGCGGCGCTCGATTGCCGGTCAACGAGCTATAGGAAACGATGAGAGATTCGGGCTTTGTCTCTTGAGCATAGCACGTGGCGACACAAAAAAGCGCCAAAGATATAACGAATAAACTCTGTGTTTTGCCCATGAATTCAGCAGGCAACGACCGGTCTCTGCGGTAGATAAGTTATTTGGCTTGGGCAGTCAAATGTATTGAGTTGTGTTACTGCTAGAACAGCGCGGCTTACCTGCACGATTGAGAGAAAATCGCCTGACGTAACGCTGCCCCGTTCGTGCTGCAGACCGACCGGGCGGTGGAACGACTCGAGGCCGCATGAAGCATCGCGCGGAGGATGGGATGCTAACGCGGATGTTTCGCCGTACCAGCCCAGCCGGTTTCGGAAATGTCGATGATCACGCCGTCCGGAGCGCTGTATTTCACTTCGGCGTTGACATGAGACGGCAGGCCTTTGCCCAAACCGAGTGCGTCGTTGATGTCGTCCCGAATCGGGGCGCCGGCAGCCCTCAGGCTCCGGTCCGCTGCTTCGATGCTATCCACTTCGAAGCCAATGTGATGCAGTCCGGTGTAGTTCTTGCCCTGCGGCACGCCTGCGGTCTGATCGTTTTTGAATTTCAGAACAGCGAAATTGATCTCGCCGTCGGTGAGGTGGAAGCCGCTGGCGCCAGGGCTGTTGATCCTGGCGATCTCGCGCAGGCCGAAGACTTCCTTATAGAATCGGGCGGTCGCTTCCGGGTCTTGCGTGGCGATTGCGATGTGTTTGATCTTCGCCATAGGATCTCCCCCTCTCGTTACAGTGAAGTATTAGCCGCAGCGGAAATTTTCTTCAATAGCAGACGCCAGTTCTATCTGCTGAAGTAGGGTCAGGTCTTTAATCTTGCTGTTGAGGCTATAGACATTTTGCCAGTGCGAGAGACGCAAATCGGATTGCGTTCAGGGCGATCGTTTGTCTCTAAATCGGAGGTGGTGCGCTCGGGCGCCTCGCTTCATTGGAAGGCTCGTGAGAAATAATTACTAGGCAACAGTAACAGACTGAAGGCGTGGACGGTGTCTCGTGAAATGGGTTGTTCTCCGGGCTTCGGCCGGTCGGCGGCGCAAAGAAAGCACGAGAACGAATCGCTTGGACTCGATCGCTTCCTTTCTTTACGGCGCGAGTAGCGTGATCTTCCAACCATCCGCCTGACGTAGGTAAAGTTCGCGGTGATGCAAGCGGTCCGGCTCTTCTCGCCAGAACTCGATCCGCTTGGGCGACAAGCGGTAGCCCGACCAGTAGGGCGGACGCGGCACTGCGCGATCCTTGTACTGGGCGCTGAACGACGCCGCTGCGGCGATGAGATCCTCGCGCGCCGAAAGTTCAGTGCTCTGGCGGGATGCCCAAGCGCCGATCTGACTGCCGCGCGGACGGCTGGCGAAATACTTGTCGGCTTCCGGCTTACTCACGAGAGCGACCGTTCCATCGAAGCGCACTTGCTCGCGCAATTGCGGCCACCAGAAACAGGCCGCGGCCCTTCGGTTGTCCCTCAGCTGACGCCCCTTGCGGCTCTCGAGATTCGTGTAGAAAACAAGACCGCGATGATCGACATCTTTCAACAGCACCATGCGCACGCTCGGCTGCAAGTCTTTACCAGTCGTGGCGAGGGCCGCCGCGTTATGCGGCACGATGCCGAGTTGCGAGGCCTGGGCTAGTAATCCTCTGAACCGGTCAATGGGGTCGCTATTCATTTCGTCTCCAGTGTCCTCTCCTCTGGGCTTTTTGACGTTTCCATTCACGACCGAGTAGACACTGCACAGGAAATCATATTTGCGCTCCTGACTATACTCTTATCGCTTCGACTCCGAGACCGTGCGCTTTAGCTGCTGCAGAGTGGCGATCGTCGGCGGAAACGAACAGGTCGGTGGACCAAGCCGAGGCGCAGGCGACATCTAAAGCATCCGCACTACGCAGGGAAACCGATCGAGCCGTGCCACGGCCTGAGCTATCAATTCCTCAGTCATGGCAATGATCGTCGCATCGTCAATGTCCGAAAGCAGCGCTGCCTTGGCGTTTTGGTACTGTTGAGTAAAAACTTGCTTTCGCGCCGGCGACGGTTACCGCACCGAGACGATTTCCGGAACGCAAATGACCGAAACGGCCAAGCCGGAAACCGAAGCGAGAATCGCTTCAACCCGATCGCTTCCTTTCTCATTGATAATTCGCCTCCAACGTACGGTTTCCTGTCCGATCGCATGTATCTTTGCTGAAGGCATGGTACAAAAAGATTTTGTGCCACACCGAAAGTTTGTCAACCCTGCCACGTCACACCTTTGTTCGTCGGTCTGAATCGCCTCGCGTGTTCGGGAACTTCAATAACGGGAGGAGGAAAGATGAAAGAAGTAAAAGAACTTTTCGAAAACGCTTCGCCGAAGACAGCCACCAGACAGTCGATCAGCGTCCGGCTTACTCTGCGCCGTGCTTTACTACTCGGATTGCTGTTGTCTATTATTCTGGCGCTGCGCAGCGCGCTGGCTGGCGGTCCCACCGGCTGGGGAATCGGTTCCTGCCGGGAAATTACCGCATTTCCGGCCAATCTCGTGGATCCCGGCGTATACTGCCTGAGCTACAAGTATATCGATTTTCCCCTTATGTCAGGCGTGCTCATTAAAATCTCAGCCGACAACGTCGTTCTCGATCTGAACGGTGCCACTCTCGATGGGACGCCTAAGCGCAACGGGGCGTTTTCCTGGGGCATTCAGTCGTACAACCACTCGAACATCACCGTGCGCAACGGCACCATCAGAGGATTCAACTGCGGCATCTCGCTCACGGCTCCCCTCGGCTACGTCAATACGACCGTGCGGCCGAGCCACAGTTTTTTGGTGGAGAATGTCCGGCTCATCGAGAACCGGACCGCAGGAATGGAGGTGATTGGCTACGACAGCGTGATTCGAGGCAACTATGTCACTCATACGGGCGGCTCTCCGGATACCGGGCTCTCAGGCAACGCCTGGGGGATTATCGCAGCCGGCGACGGACTCCGGCTCATTGATAATGACGTGACGTACACGCACGTCAACACCGCCCATAGCGGCGGCAAAACCACGGCGATTTTTCTGTCCGGGGGTGGAAACGCCGCAGTGGTCAAGAATCGCATCAGCGAAGCCGACTTCGGGATCTACAGTGGAGGACTGAATTGGGGCAAGTACCGCGACAATATCACAGTCAACGTTACTACGCCTTACACCGGCGGCACCGACGCCGGCAACAACAACTGAGCGCGAAATGAAATAGGTTACGGCAATCGAAAAGGGGCGCCAATGGCCATTTTCACCGGTGAACTTGGACTTCAATTCGTCACGCACTTGGCAAACCATTACACGGTGCCTGATCTGGTCAGATTGGCTCAATTCGCCGCCGACAAAGGCTTCCAACAAATTTGGGTCAACGACAACCTCCGCTACCGCGGGCAACTGGTCGTGCTTACCGCCATTGCGGCTCGCGTCCCGATTCATGTCGGCACCGCGATCATGGTGCCTTACTTTCACAACCCGCTGGACGTCGCGGACTGCCTTGGTGCGCTTGGCGAACTATGTGAAGGGCGTGAGATCGGTGTGGGCATCGCCCGCGGCGATCTCGGCCAATCGCCCCAGCATGTTCAGTTGCTAAAGCCGCTCGCGATGGTCAGCCAAACGGCGCGCTTCCTGCGAAGCGCCCTTGGCGGAGAAGAAGTGCCTTACAGAGATTACCCTTTCTTGCAGGATTTTTATCGTCTAAATCCAAGCGGCAAATTCCGCCTTGCCTTCAAGCCCAAGGCTGTATTCAAGTTCTACGGCGGCGGCAACGGCCCGCAGTCCCTGCGCATGTGTGGCCGCGTGATGGATGGATTGATCAGCTCCGGAACCTATATTCCGATGCTCAAGGCCGGTCGGCTGCCGGGCATGCTGGCGACTGCGGAACGAGCGGCTAAAGAGGCGGACCCCAACAAGCGACTGCGAAAAGTCTGTGAGCTAAATGTTTCGATTGCACGCGACCGTGAAACAGCGATCGAATTTCCCAAGCGCCAGGTCGCTCACTCCATCTTGCAATGGGAAGCGCTGGGCTTTACGCCGGAAGAGTATGCCAAGATGGGCGTTGAACGCGGGCAAGTGTTGAGGCTCAAAGAAGCATTCGCATCTGGAGCCGCAGTCGAAGAGGCAGCCAAGCTCGTCACCGAAGATATGGTCAAGAGTTATTATGCGGCGGGAAGACCGGAAGAAGTCAGAGATCAGATCATCGAACTCGTCGGAGCGGCGGGGCGCCTCGGCTACGATCACATTGCCTTTGCCAAGCTCGGCCCCGATTACGAGGAAGCGATCAATTTGCTCGCCGATCAAGTCGTGCCGGCGCTGCGCTAGCGTTCTGGAAGATTCCCAAAATAGTTGTGCGCTCTCCCGTCGATGCCTCAGTGGTTCGACGTAACGTTAAAATTTAACGACGGATAACTTTCCCGGTGCACCAAACACGCGCATGTGCATCAGGAGGAAATTGGCAGGACGTTGGGCCAACATGGTCAGGTCCAACCCTATTCACCTGCTGGTCAGAAAGACCGGTTCGAATGTCATCGTGTAAGATTACATTCATGTTAAACTTTTTTTCATGCGCGTATCTCTCTTGTTGTTGAAGCGATCCATGTTACGCTCAAACTTATCCGTTATGCCGCTCGTGAAAAAAATATTGATCGCCGGCGTGGTTTTGTTGGTTTTCGAATTCCTGCGCCCGGGCTCTTTCAACAGCCGGAGTTTTGCCGGGATTAATTCGCATCTTACGGCTCGGCCCACCAGGGTTACGTCTGGCGATGCTACGCCGGCAGTGCTGCAGTCGCGAGCCAAAGGCGATGGCGGCTCCGTTGTTGGCAGCGATGGCGACACGGCGTGTCCCGGGTTATTTGCCGCGGCAAGCGGACGCGGGCAGGTGTTGTTGCGACACCTGGACGTTCCGGTTTGTCTCAGCCAAATTCTGACTCCGAAAGTTTCCCGCTACATTTCCAAGTCTGTTCTCATTCTCTGATCGTTTCCCACTCCCGTGTGCAGCTTTTAGTGCAGCGATGAGAAATCATCGTCTGTCGAAGTGTTTGAAGGCGTTTCTTTAAACGAGGAGGTGTTATGAATTTGGGTAGAAAAATTCTTGTTCCTGTCGATTTCTCGGAGGATTCTGCCAGTGGGCTTAAATTCGCATTATCGGTGGCACGGAAAACGGACGCGGAACTCGTCGTCCTGCACGTGGCGCAAAAGAATGAAGCAGATTGCTTCCTGGATGTGGTAGCCGCCATGGAAGGCGCACCAATGCTGAACACGTCGGCGCGAATTCCGGTAGATAAACTGCTGCGGGAAAAGGCGCTCGATCTCTATAATTTTATTGAAAAAGTAGTCAGAAATCCCGGCCGCGTGACAATCAGGCGCAAGGTGGCGCTCGGAAACGAAGCGGAAAAGATCCTGAGAACAGCCAATGAGGAATTGATCGATCTCGTGGTGCTTACTTTTCGCAAGCAGTCTTTTTTCCGCCACATCATGGCGCGGGCAAGATTTTTGAGGGTGATTGCGCGCATGCCGTGTCCGGTGCTTCTTACGCCGGCTTTGGACGAGCGTTTGCCCGGATTCGGCGTGGCCGACTCCTCGCTTTTCGCCAGGTAAGCGGGCACGCGCAGCGAACAAAAGACTAACGGGTTTCTTTGACCCGATCGCATTCGAGCGACTCTTGCGCCTTGCTCGAATTGCGCGAGTGGCTCACAGGTGCGCCGACTATGATTTGTTCGTCAAGAAGTTCAGCAATAGAGTGTGGGTTTTGGACTGATTTTCGCCTTGATACACGGACACCGCTCACGGAGCGGGAGCTCGGTTACGGCCGGCTTCTTGAACCTTTTTTCTACCAAGGTGTTGGTTGAACCATTGTCCAGCCAGACGCGCCACTTCTTGCAACGCGCCGGGCTCCTCAAACAAATGGGTTGCGCCGGGCACGATTTCCAGATGCTTCTCCGTTTTGAGCTTTTGATAAGCGCGCCGATTAAGTTCTAGGACCTCGTGATCTGACCCGCCGACAATCAGCAGAGTCGGCGCTTCGACCTTGGGGAGCGCTGTCATGGCCAAATCCGGACGGCCGCCGCGCGATACCACGGCGCCAATCGATTCACCGAAAGTTGCCGCCGCCTGCAGCGCCGCAGCCGCGCCCGTGCTCGCGCCGAAGTAGCCGATCTCGAGTGATTCGCCATACGGCTGCTCCATTACCCATTGGGTCGCGCGTTCCAGACGCCAGGTAAGAAGGTCGATATCAAAGCGGTTCTCGTAGCTGGCGTCTTCCTCCCGGGTCAAAAGGTCGAGCAGCACTGTTCCGATTCCCGCGTCTTGCAGCACTTGAGCTACGAAATTGTTCCGCGGGCTGTGGCGGCTACTGCCGCTGCCGTGCGCAAAAAGCACGATACCTGTAGAGTCCGCGGGAATGGCCAGCGCGCCCTCCAAACTTATTCCATTTACCGGGATAAGGACGACGCGCTCGAGGCGTTGTTGGTTAACATTTGCTTTAGCCATTTTAGACTCCAAGCTCATTTTTCTTTGGTCTTCAAAAAGATGTGGACGCATCAATGCCCTTAGCTCTTCTTCGAGGTCTTTACTTGAACGGCGGAAATCTGCCGAATGACACTCGTGCTGCGGCATTTTGGGCATTTCGGTTTCTTCTTCATTTCCCGGTCATATTGTGCCAATGACCAGACTAGCTCGAAGCGCTTCTTACATTTCTGACATAGAAATTCGTAACTCGGCATACGTTTACCTCGTTGTAATCAGGGTTGCGCCCAAATCGCTTCTCAATGAACCGGTGAGGACAGAACCGATGATGACGGCTTCGCCACAGTCCATTTGAGCAGTAGATGAACGACCAGCGTTAGGCATAACGAGAAGCACCAACTACAGTAGTTCGGTCTCCTCTGGCATCGGTCAACTCCTCCGGAACGGAGTAACTTTTTACGGGCTGCAATCTTTATTCGGGTCTGGCGCAAGCTATGTGCCATTGCATTAGAGTTTCCTTCTAAACTTGAAGCTTAAGAAGAGAGGCGTTAGCCGCATCGAGGGCGGCGATCGGTAACCGATTTTGTCAAATTTGCTCTTTTCAGTTGCTGTTTTTCTCAGTGGCGCGAAGGCGACGCGCTGGGTTTTTCAGTGGTCAAGCACACGATGGTTGGAAGCTTCCTGGCACGCGCTGTGCGTTTCATAAATCGTATTAACTGGCCAAGGGAGGAGCTCAATGAAAGTCGAAGAAATCATGAGTCGCGAGGTCGTCCAAAGCTCTCCCGATGACTCGATTAACGAAGCGGCCACACTGATGCGTGAAAAAGCTGTGGGTTGTCTGGTGATAACAGTCGATGGCGCGATCAAAGGGCTTATTACGGATCGTGACTTACTGGGCTGCATTGCAGCCGGACACAATTCACACGAATGCAAGATCTCCGCGCACATGAGCCGGCCGGTGGCGGTGATCAAACCAGAAGAGGACTATTCAACGGCCGCCGATGTGATGCGCAGGCGGCGAATCAAGCGCGTTCCCATCGCCAAACAGGGCAAGCTTCTCGGCATCGTATCTTTATCGGATTTGGCCAAGCTTGTTGTAAATGACCTGGGGCAAATCGAATCGGCGCTGAGACTGGTTTCGTCGTTCGTCAGCGCCGTGGAAAGACAATCGCGCAGCGATCCTCCGGCCCGGCCAGAGATCCAACCGTCCAACAGAGCAGTGAGTAAGACCGCAACGGCGAATCGGAAGACCGGTCCTTTAGAGATGAACCAACAGGGCGAAGCGGCGCATCCATGATTGCCGAGAGCAGCGGGCGAACAAATATACTTTTGACGGATCTTTATCAGCTGACCATGCTGCAAGGCTACTTCGATGGCGGCATGGAACAGACCGCCGTCTTCGAGTTTTTGTGCGCAAGCTGCCGCTGCAACGCAATTTTCTGATTGCTGCCGGATTGGAACAAGCCCTCGGGTTTCTCGAGAATGCCCGCTTCACGGCCGAGGATTTGGAATGGGTCTCGCGCCAGCCGGCATTTCGTCCGGATTTTGTTCGGTATCTTACGAACTGGCGTTTCAGCGGTGATGTCGATGCGATGCCGGAAGGAACGATATTCTTTCCAAACGAGCCCATACTGCGCGTGACGGCGCCGTTACCGCAAGCTCAACTGGTGGAAAGCCGCCTCATTAATTTGATCCATTTTCAAACCTTGATCGCTTCTAAAGCCGCGCGTTCGGTTTTACTGGCCCCGGGCAAGCTGTTGGTCGACTTCGGGCTGCGCCGTGCTCATGGTGCGGAAGCGGGCTTATTGGCTGCGCGGGCCAGCTACTTGGCGGGTTTTGCCGGCAGCGCAACGGTCTTGGCCGAGGCGGCGTACGGTATCCCTGTCTATGGCACAATGGCGCACTCGTTTATACAGGCGCACGAGGATGAGAAGACGGCCTTCGATCATTTCGCGCACTCGCTGCCCGGAAATGTAATTCTTCTGATCGATACCTACGATACAGAGGCGGCAGCGGAAAAAGTCGTTCAGCTGGCGCCAAAGCTCGAGCGTGACGGGATCAAGGTCAGGGGCGTACGCCTCGACAGCGGTGATCTGGCGGATCATGCGTTCAGAGTGCGGCGCATTCTCGATGCTGCAGGACTGCAATACGTGACGATATTCGCCAGCGGCAGCGTCGATGAATACGTCATCAAGCGATTGGCAGAAAAGCATGCGCCCATCGACGGCTTCGGGATCGGCACGCATATGGACACATCGGCCGATGCGCCGTATCTGGACTGCGCCTATAAACTCGTTGAATACGCCGGCAAGGCCAGGCGCAAACGTTCCGAGGGAAAGGTGCTCTGGCCCGGTCGAAAACAGGTTTTTCGGAGTTATGACGAACAGGGTCACATCTGCGGCGATGTTTTGGGATTGGCAAGCGATCGATTGGCAGGGGAGCCTTTAATTCAGCCCGTGATGAAACAGGGACGCCGAATGGGTGCCACCGCATCTTTGCGGGAAACGAGGGAGAAGACCCTAGAACAGCTCAAACGATTGCCGAACGGTCTAAAGGACATCGAGCCGGCACCGCCATATCCCGTGACGGTTGCAGACTCGCTTCGCGAGATGGCCCGCGCTCTGGATAGGCAGGAGGCCAGACGGACAAGCGAGCATGCGCCGCAAGAACCATGAAAGCGAGGAGAAGCCATGAGATTTCAAAGCCGCGAACATGCAGCAGAGTTACTGGTCGAAAGGTTAAGAGCTAATTACAACAATAGAAATCCGTTAGTTCTGGGAATTCCGCGCGGCGCGGTGCCCATGGCAAAGATCATCGCCGACGGTTTAGGCGGAGAGCTCGATGTCGTTTTGGTGCACAAGCTCAGCCATCCCGACCAGCCCGAGCTCGCGATCGGCGCCATCGACGAGGATGGGAATGCATTCGTGAGCGAGTGGGCCGCGGACCTGGATCCTGAGTTTCTTGAAGCAGAGAAGCGCCGCCAGCTCGAGGTGCTCCGTCAACGCCGCGCAAAGTATACGCCGTTGCGCGCATCGATCGATCCGTGCGGTCGCATCGTGATTGTCGTTGACGACGGCATCGCCACCGGCTCGACTATGACTGCAGCGCTGCGGGCGGTGCGCGCGAAGAAGCCAAAAAGACTGGTCGGCGCCGTAGCCGTCGCATCCACCGAAGCAGCGCGGGCGATGTTACGTGAATGCGATGCAATGGTTTGTTTGAGTATACCGGCGCATTTTTATGCTGTGGGGCAGTTCTTTGATGACTTCGGCCAGGTTACTGACGAAGAGGTGATCGAGAGCCTGCGGAAAACTCAGCAAAAGATCGTCACAACCGGGTAAGTCAAAAAGCTGAATCTGTTTGGGCCAGCGATTCAATCGCAATTTGAGTTTGGTTTCCGGTCTCGGGACGGTAGGTACTGATAACTCAAGCCGATTTACTGCGTGTGTCGCCGACTAACTCTTGTCTGCCGGATGTTTTTGGCAGCTTTGAAAATAAATCCGGGTGTGATTCTCGAATACGACGAGATAAATAGAATTATAGCTAAACGCTATTAAACCGGGCGTTGCTTTACGAAATTTGACAAAGGAAAGACGCGATGACCACAAAACTGAAAACAAAGCGAGACATAGTGGGTGACCCTCAATGTCCGAGCTCAGCTCAATCTTGAATCGAGGCTAAAAATTGAAAAAAGAACTCGAACGCTTATCGAGCGATTATTTCGTCGCCCTGATATTGGACAACGAGGTTACCGTCGGCGAATTTGTCACGGACCCGCCGCTGCCGTGGACGCGGCTGGTCCAGCACAACGGCATATATCAATTCGCCTCAGGGTATCCGACTGAGCTCACCGCGGCGCAGGCCAGGTTCGAGATGCGAAACTGGGATGAAGTCTCGCTGTCGGCGATCATGCGCGGGCTGGCGGAATTGGACGGCGGCGTGGGCTGCGTGATTTTCGGCAACAACGCCGGCCAGGGATTGCCGCTGGCGCAGAGCCTCGCGCCGACTTTGATCAACGCGCGCGCCGCGATTATCTACGCCCGGAGCCTGCCCGAGCGGAGCGCCTACGAGCAGCTCGGCTATCGGACTTTTTTCAGACGGAGTGAGACGGTGTCACGCTTGCTCGCTCTCGCCAAAAAAGCCGCGCAGCCGTTGGCACTCTGCTTCGTGAACACAATCCAGCACAATCAGCACAACTATCACGACCCCTAACTCGGCGGCTCTACTTTGACTCTAGTTTGGCCAGTTTGAAAGCTCTTCTACGATTGCCTTTTTGTCGAACAATCGTGTTTCTTGCATATCCTTTTTCGATCAATCTCCTCCTAAGTATTTATCTGGATGATACTTCCGTGCCGCACGCCTGCAATGTGATACATAAGAGATTTGACGCCAATAGACGGCAATGGTATTGGCCAGTTATTCAGAAACTTGTTCGAGGCAAATCCGATGACGATGGAGGAATAACAAATGTATATCGACTGCGACTCGCACTATTTTCCCGTGCAATTTCTCGAAGGCGTCAGCGCCAAATATCCTCACTCTCCCAGGGTCGTCAGAAATGGCGATGAAGTAAGATCGGTGTTGCCCGATGGTACGCTCATAAAAAACCAAGCGCCGAAAGGTCGTTGGCACCTCGACACAAGAGATCAGCACGTTGACTGGGAGGGGTTTGATGTCCATGTGCTGATACCCGAAAACCGGGAACTGCTCTACACCTGGGACCGTGATTTGGGATGCGAGCTCGCCCGCGCATACAATGACGCCGTTGCACAGGATCTAAAAGAGTGTGCTCACCCGGAGAAGTATTTCGGGGTCGCGTGGGTCTTTCTTCCCGATGTCGAAGAGTCTTGCCGCGAAATCGAGCGCGCAGTGAAGACGCTCGGACTGAAAGCGGTAAAGTTTATGGGCGGCTTTGCCGATGCCAACCTCGGCTCCGAGAAGCTTTGGCCATTTTATGAGAAGTGCTGCGAGCTCAATATTCCGATCCTTGTCCATGACACCGCTTCCGATCGTGACGGCCATCCAAATCCAGCCCTGGTCGGGATCGAGCAACTCTATCTCGAAGTGGAAAACAACGCCTTGCCGTTCCTGCTCGCGTTCCCGTTCCGTTACATCGTCGATATCGGAAGTCTCATTCTTCGCGGAGCATTGAAAGAATTCCCGAAGCTGCGGGTCTGCTTCGTCGAGGGCTCCGCCGCCTTTGTTCCATGGTTGATGGACAGATTGGATATGGATCCGAAAGCGAAAAAGAAACTCGGCAAAGAGCCGCGCGAATTTTTCAATCAGATATGGGTTTCAGCTTTCGCGGCGGAAAACTCGTTAAAATATGCCTGCGATTACTGGAAAGATCATAATCTCACGGTCGGCAGCGATTATCCGCACGGCGATCCTTCGGCAACCTGGACGCAAGGAACCGTGAAAATGATCAAAGAAATGGAGGGGGTCTCGGAAATCGACAAAGAAAAAATTCTCGGTGGAAATGCCATGCGGCTGTTTGGAATTCAGTAGCCAGTACGGCTTCACAGCCAATTCGCTTTTGCGAAGGCGCCTCGTTAGGGTCTGGAGATCACAACGGCTATGAGCAATTTTCTAGTCACCGGTTTTCTGACATTATGCCTTTGGGGAAGTTCTTACGAGACCTATGGCGCCTCGGCACCAACGAAGGTCATTATCGCCTATGCGGCAAACAACCCTCGGGTAGCGCCTCTCTGGATTACAGAAGAGCAGAGTTTTTTTACAAAATATGGCATCAATGCCGAGTTGATATTCATTCGGAATAGCGCGCTTGCTATAGGCGCTCTGATCTCTAAAAACATCGATGTCAGCCAGGCCGCAGGCATTTCGGCTATCAACGTGGCGGTTGCGGAAAAATCCGTCGAATTAAAAATCGTCGCCGCATTTAATAACCGGCTCACTCACGATCTCGTCGCCCGGCCGGGCATTACGTCGCCCAAACAATTAGCCGGGAAAAGACTCGGAGTTCAGGTGGTCGGTGGAAGCCTCTGGATCACCGCTATGCTCGCTCTCGAATCTCTTGGACTCGAGGCGAGCCGGGACGATATCCGGGTTCTCACGATTGGAGATCAAACCGTTCTTACGCAGGCGCTTGAGACAGGAGTTATTGACGTTGCGCCCCTCGATGGAGCGTTTAGCCAAAGGTTAAAGAAAAAAGGATTTCCGATTTTAGCAGAGCTTTACCGAGCGAATATCCCGACGGTGAGCTCGACCGTTATGATGCTCAATTCTTATCTGCAGACCAATACAGCTCTTGTGGAGAATCTGGTAAAGGCACTCATCGAAGGCGCGGCGTTTAGTCTTTCGCCCGAGAACAAACCCGTCGTGCTGCGGACCATCATGAAACGGCTGAAGATCACGGATGCGCGGGATGCAGAGGAAGGTTACGACGGGGTCATCAAAGCAACGGATTTAAAACCCTATCCTTCGGTCGAGGGGCTGCGCAATATGCAGCGCTTCATGAAGAGCCAAAATCCTGCCGTAGCAAATATTAACGTTGAAAATCTCATCGATAGCCGGTTGGTGCGGAAACTTGACGATAGCGGCTTTATCAATGAAATGAAAAAAATCTATCGACTACGGTAGTCTCCGTTCTCTGGTGTGAACCGCTACAGTTTGATGACCTTGACCCAGTCGTTGCTGGCGTTCCGAACGTAACCCATCGCTTCCAGGACCTCCCGCCATCCTGGGTTGGAAATAAATCCGACGTCAATGCCGTGACTTTAATGCCGAACTCCGCCATGAATCGGGTTTGCTCTGCGTAACGCCGCTCTGAATCGAGCAGTATCTTGCAGAGCACCGGAGCGGTCAGTGCGTTCACGTGCGGCGGGACGATGCGGCCGCTCTCGTGAGCATAAAATTCACGGGCTGTTTGCCGCGGTCGATACAGACCGTTAGGGCGTCGCCGAAAACTCGCTAAGTCTCTGGTAGAAGACTGCGGACGGGCCGGAGGTGTTTTGAAACAGCTTGTCGAGCACGTACTCGTCAAAGGTATCGCGATGGGCCTGATCTAATATCTGCCAATAATAATGGCGCAGCTTTCTGAGAGCGAGCTCTTGTACTTCAGGGTCGGCATTGAGCCACTCGTTCATCAGTATTGGAAGGCGCTCGAGCGCCAAATTCTTTACTGCGGGTTCCACGTGATAAACGCTTACGAATCCCTCAACTTCAGCAAGCACTTCGGTATTAAATGCCAGGCTCGAACTCGGTTGCTCGATCCGTTCAATCGCGAGAATCGCATCGACCGAAGAGACTCGCCGCTGTTTGACTTCGTTTTGGATCCAATCCTTGAACGGGGTCGCCGGGCTGCCCGCCTTCCAAAGCTCAATCAGTTGGATCGAGCGCTGGGCATGCGCGAGATGCGCTCGTTCATGCAGAAACACGCGGCGCGTCTCCAATGGCTCGTCTTCCAATGACCCCGGTGCCAAGGCGATGTACGGCTCGTACGGCAGTGGCGAAGCTTCTTCCAGCGCCTCTTTCATCGTTACCCGCCGGTGGCCGCCGGGATAATCCAAGTCTTCTGTCGGGTCGAGCATTTTCTGACGCCCGTGAGCGTAGATGTCGAGCAGATCGATATTGATGCGAGAAGGGTCAGCCGTGGTTAGCTCTCTCGCTTGACCTGTCGCCGTCGGCGCCGCAAACTCGAAAGCAAAATGAAACTCTCCCTTGGCGAAGGGCAGCGCCTCTTCAAAGAGCTCCTCGTAGGCGTTTTCCACTTCCTTTAGCGATCTCTCCTGCGCCGGATCGAGCGCAGCCATTCCTGCCGGGGTGGGGCGAATGAAGGAATATCTGTAAGTCTTGACGTAATCGTCCAACAATTTCCGCGCCTTGATGATCCGCGCGAGCCGATCCTGCCGCGCAGCCGGTTCCTGACCCTCGAGATTCACCCACTCGACGAGCTCGTAGTCCACGCCTCCTTCGGCCGCGGCTACGCGGAGATCCGCCACGCCGCGAATTGTCGGAACTCCAGTCTCAAACGCGCGATACCGTCCGAGCTTTTTATCAAAGACGATCGCACAAATAGTCGCGCGTCTTCTTACTGCATCGCGCGCTACGGCGATATCGCCGTAGCCTTCGAACATCTCCGCTTCCGCCGTTGAAGGCGTGACTTCAATCTTTGCGACCAGCGGCACGCTGATCGGCGCAGCAGCCGTGCTGGCCCACCCCAGAACCTTCCCTTCAACTTCTGCGGGAAGACTGCGCAGGAGTATGGCGCGCAGTTTGTTGCGGCTCGGCGTAGCGAGTCTTTGAAAGTTCTTCGCCAATTCATCGCCGGACTCTCGCAACCGGTTTAACAGTCGTCTTGCTTCGGCAATCGTCAGGAAGCTGAAAGCTTGTTGGAGTTGCTGAACTCTCACGATGAGACGCGGGTCTTCGGGATCCGTGAACCGAATTTTTAGCTGGTTTTCTATGAAGGCGACTGGCTCAGCCGTCGGTCCAGGCGCGGGCTGGCGATGAATGATTGTTGTCGCGCCAGCACCGGCTTGGTTTGTTCGGGTCGATTTGTCAAAACCGGAAGCCTGTTGAATGACGTGGGCCAATTCGTGGCCCAAGAGGCGTTTCCCAGTAGAAGTACTTGGATCATACCGATTAGCCGCAAAAAAAATATTCGGTCCTACAGTAAAGGCCTCGGCCTGAATCGCTGCCGCAGAAGCAGCCGCTTGATCATCCGCGTGTACTCGCACACCGCTCAAATTCCTGGCAAATCGATTTTCAAAAAAGGTTCGCGTGGTTGCGTCTAGCGCATGACCCGTGCCGAAACCGGAAACAAAACCGTCGCCAGCAGCGGTTGTAGACGACGAATTGTTATGATCGCATTTGCGCTCTAGCGAGTCGTTCTCCCCGATTGCGTCCGCCGTCGCGCCGTTAATGGGCGCGCAACTCGACTGAATAATTGGTGCAGGCATGTGCATCACGTGATCCGCCAGGCGATTCGCCTCCTGCTCGCGCGAGTCGCCCGGGTGACTGATCGCAACCTTTGGATATATGGCTTCGGCGCGAAGCAGACGCTGCACGGCAAGATTTCCAGCGGGCTGACGGGGAATATCGAACGACGATCTCAGATCGTTTTCTGAGTTTCGATAGCGGCTTCGAAGGCGGGACTGCGCTGGCTTCTCCAAAAAAGCAAAGGAGCCGTCCATGGCTCACTGAGCCTATTACAGATCGTAGCTTCTCGGCAATATGCTCGGAGCATTCCCGCGCGTCGCATTGAGGCGAAAACCGTGAGTCACTTGGTACGAGTTCCGGGATGGCTTGCATTTCAAGCTCTGCAGATAATCCGATCATCATATAATTTGAGCTTTGTCCTGGCGTTGCGAGCCAAACAGGCTAGCTCGACTTGGCAAAAGGGTCTCCGGCGAATTCCCCATACGAATCGGCGTTATCTTCGGCATCGGTGGTATCCATGGAAGAAGCGCACCCGCCTGCACAGAGTTCATCAGGAAAAAAGACCCACGCAAACCGGTGCGCAGATTCGTGCACGATCGTCCTGGCGAGGAAATCGATACCCTTATTGAATGCTGGCGTGCACAAATGGATATGCTCCCCGACGACGCCAATCACGTATGCTTCAGATCCCTTGCATAAATAAGTATCTGCCTCTTCACATTCAAACGTCGGTCCGCTATCGAGTCCATCCTTGATCGCCGTGAAGTTCCGCCTAATGTGAAACTGATGAGCCAGAGCATCTTTGCCAAAGTATTTTTTCATTAGATTTGGATCATCGAGTTCACCGAGCGCAGCCCGCACCATTCTCTTTGCTAGGGGGTATGCCTGGGCGAGCGCATCTCGCTGAGACTTATCACAATCTTCTGTGTCTGGTTCTTCAGCGGGATTTTTGACCTCGACCGTCTCAGGCTCTACATCCGCAAAAGAGGTTACCAAGATCAAGGCAACGCTTCGATTGAGAGTTCGATCGGCAGAGTTACTGTTCTCGGTAATGCAATCGTCAATGGGCGCGCCTTCCTGCGATACTATTTGAGACTTCACCTGTGCCGGCAAGATCTTGAACAGAGCGGCGGCGCGATCTTCACGAAGTTTCCGATTGAGGCCTTCTCCACCTTGGCAATCTGTAAAGCCCAGGAGTTTCCATTGGGAACGATCTGCCGCAACCGTGTTGAGGAATTGCTTCCAATAGATGGTCTCATGAAGATTCGATTTGATAGCGGCGCTGCCAATATCAAAGTTGGCTACCAATACTCCCTTTTCCCCGCCCATTGGATCATTCTCACTGACCGGCATGAAGAGCATCGGTCCGCTATGGGCACGCTGGACCTCTCCCGGCTCGCGCGGCGGACAATCTTGCAGCGAAAGTCTGGCCGGTGTGCAGTAAGCCCACCGCTGCAACTCATTCGATCCCTGCCTTTGCTGCACCACATGGGCGAGCTCATGCGCAATCAAATGCTGTCCTTGGTGTGTCCCTGGAGCAAACTGGCCCGAACCGAAGACGATATTCCGACCCACCGTGTAGGCATGAGCGTTCACGTCTCGTGCCGATTCCTGGGCAAAGGGGTTGGTATGCACCCGTACTTGAGAAAAATCGTAGCCGAAGCGCTGCTCCATCATTCCTCGAGTTGTCGAATCAAGCGGTTGTCCGGTCGATCGCAATACATCGTGGACAGTTGCCGGGATTTCAGGCTGTCCCAAGTCGCCTGACGCGACACGCTTAGCCTGCAATTCCTTCCGGCCCAATTGCTCCGTCTGACATTGGGGACACGATCCACCGCATGTGCACTTGCGCTGCAACTCCGGCTCAGGCACCCGCATGATCTGATCGGCCAAGTGATCCGCTTCCTGCTCGTACGGATCGTCGGGTTGGCTGACCGAAAGCTTGGCCTGAAGCGCTCCCGCGTTGAACAATCGCTGAACGGCGAGATTGCCGGCAAATTGCTGCGCGCCTGAAAAACCGATTTCCGATGGCAGCACCGGTGTTCGATCAAGACTGCCGCGGGTTCGTGCGGGCGCTGCCTGCGCCTTGACGGCTTTCTCGGCAGACTTCGTTTGCGTGAACACGAGCCGATCCTTTTTCCAGCCGCGGTTTTCTCCGATGAAGCGCGCGTTTAGAATCCGACGCCGAAACTGACGCCGGCAAAAAACAGCTCGGGCTTCGCTGTGCTGATACGTCCGCCGCCTGCGATGTCGATCCCGACAAAAGGAATCTGCGAACGATCGGCTTGCAGTCCCGGACTATAGCGCAGCGAGAAACCGCCGGCCGCGTACACTCCTCCTTCTGTGGTCGTTCCTGACTGAAACGATCCCCTCCCGATCTCGCCGAACGCACCTAATTGCACGCCCCGTGCTCCCAGTCTCGGCCCGTGGAGAAAACCGAACTTGAGTCCCGCGGTGTAAACCAGCTGGTCATCAACTGTGAGCTGTGGCAGGACATGCGCCTGTGCGCCGAGGAGCAGCCGCCATTTGCCCAGCCGATCCAGCGGGATTTCGGCATCGAGACCGAGGCTCGCACCAAAGCCGCCGCGTCCGAGATACCCATAGCCAATCGAAAGTGAAGGGGTCAGGAGTAAGGAGGGAAGATCCCGCGGTGGCGGCGGTGTTTTAATTGGCCAGTCGAGCTTCCATTTGGGATCGCGCAATTCTTCATGAAAGGTATTTCTTTCCACGTCAGTCCAGCTCTCGGTCGTAAAGTCGACGACGCTTTTGACATAAGCGTTGACATCCTCGCATTCACAGCGGCAACGTATCGCTTTGAGTATGCCGGCGATTCTCTCGCCGTGACGCGAGGGCTGCGTCACCTTGCGCTTGAACCATTCGTCCATTTCAATCCGCCGGTCGTGCCACGACTTGTCTGCGTGAGCCCGGAAAAAAGCAGGAAATTCGCTCATGATCGCGCCAAGTTCGGTCAACTCGCCAGAGACGTCATCAAACTCACACGCCTCTTTGCGCGGTTTGGTTTCCGGAAACTCTTGTTCAAATCGTACGTGCTCGAGCTCATGCGTCACTGTCCCGAGAGCATCCGAAAACCATTCTTGCCGCTCTTTGCCGTCGATCTTTTTCTCGCCGCTATTATAACGCTCGGCCTGCTTTTCCAGCCGTTCGGGAATGAAAATGCACTGGTCGCCAGGGAGTTTTGGCTTGAACGCGCGGCAGTCCTGAACATAGGCGGCGTACCTTTTGGGAATAGCCTTGTCTATAAATACGCCGTCGGCGAGAGCGAACTGATCCGGAGCCAACGGGCGGAAAAGCTTTTCGAACTCTGTCGCTCTGCTGGCGTGCCCGTCGGCGGTGCAGGCCGGATCCGGCGGCTTCTTACTACAAAGCTCGTCACGGATCTCTCGCAGCGTCTTGGTGTGTTTTTTTTTGGCAGTTTCCTTTTCCTCACGCTCGACGGAAGATTGAAAATGTTCGACTGAGCCCGGAACATTCGACCCCGGCAGATCGCCTTCTTCGGCCGGCGCGCATTCCGGATCGGTGCTGCAGGCGCGCTGCAGCACCGGTTGAAATGTGGCCGACGACTGCTGAATGAAATGAGTCAGCTCATGCGCCAGTAATTTCTGCCCGACGCTCGTTTGCGGCGCATATTGACTGGCGCCGAACACAATGTCGCGTCCGATCGTGTAGGCGAGCGCATGGACCGAGCGCGCCGACTCCGCCGCTCTATTATCTGTATGCACGCGCACCCGGCTCAAGTCGGCGCCGAAACGCGCTTCCATCAGCATGCGTGTTTCGGGATTGAGCGGTTCACCGGAATCTAAACTGTCAACCGGACTTGCCGGAGTGGACGCGCCTGCCGTGCTCGCCGATGATTGGGTTTTTCTTTGAATCGTTTCCTCTGGTTCTGTTGCGCATGACGCGCAGGAAGAGCCGGTTGATTCACAGGCTGCGCACTTGCGGGCAAGCATCGGCTCCGCCGTGCTCGTGATGGCATTGGCGACTCGATCGGCTTGCCGCTCATAGGGATCATCGGGCTGGCTGATTGAGAGCTTGGCCTGCAAGGATCCGGACTTGAACAATCGCTGGACGGCGAAATTGCCGGCGTTTTGTTGAACGCCGTCACATGGAATCGGCCCTTGTGAATCCGCTGTCGATCGGTGCGCGAGCGCGCGCGGATGGGTTGCAGCATGGCTGGCGTGAAAGTCGTTCTCAACAAGCATTGACGAAACTTTCATTCTGCACCGCTCAGACGCCTTCGTCGATCAGCCCATGATACTGCTTGAAGTCCGTCGCCGACGGGACCTTGCCCTGCTTCATCATTTGCCGCGCCAGCGCTTTGGCCAATTGCTTCATGGTCACGACCTTGCCGTTCTCAACCGCGAGGAACGCGGCCTCGAGCGCAACATTGCGGATATCGCCGCCGGCGATCGGGAACTGTTTGGAAAGAAATTTGAAGTCCACATCTTCTCCCAGCGGCACGGCGGCCGGGAACATGCCACGCCACAGCTTCTCGCGGTGAATCTCGTCAGGGAGAGGAAACTCGACGACGTAGTGCATGCGCCGCGCAAAGGCGAGATCTATATTCTTGCTCAAATTAGTCGCCAGAATCACGACGCCTTCGTATTCTTCGATTTTTTGCAGCAGATACGCGACTTCGATATTGGCATAGCGATCGTGCGCATCGTTCACTTCGGAGCGCTTGCCGAAGAGCGCATCGGCCTCATCGAAAAATAGGATCGCGTTGCTCGACCCCGCGGCGTGAAAGATGCGCTCGAGGTTTTTCTCGGTCTCGCCGATGTATTTGCTGACAATGCCCGAGAGATCGATTTTGTAGAGATCGAGACCGAGATCTGCCGCAATCACTCCCGCGGTCATGGTTTTGCCGGTCCCTGAAGCTCCAGAGAAGAGGATCTTCAGGCCCAGACCCGTCGCGATGCGCTGATCGAATCCCCACTCCGAATACACCACGTGCCGATGGCGGATCGCCGCGGCGATTTCTTGCACGCGTTGCAGCGCCGAGCGCGGCAGCACCAGATCGTCCCAGCCGTGCAGCGTCTTTACCTTGGTCGCCAGAGTGCCGAGGCTGTGATCGGATTGCGCGCGCGCTGCGTCGAAAAGCGTCGATGCCCGGAGAGAGACGAACGATTCGGGTTCCGACAAATACTCTGAGTTGCATGCCGACTCGAGCGCCGACGAGATCTGCGCCGGGGTTAAAACGAACCGATCCGCCAGCGCCTCCAATTCTGCGCCTGCGATCTTTGCATCGAGGGCCTCCACAGCGTTTTGCCAGAGTTGCAGGCGCATCGCATAATCCGGCAGGTCGAACCCGAAACAGACCGTGGGCTCCGTGCCCAACAGTTCTCGCCATGGCGTGCTGGATGCGCACAGGATAAATATCGGCGGCTTCGCGCCCATCAGGAGCTTCACCAGACGGCGCGCGTCGGCTAGCGGCTTGTGGTCGTTATCGAACAGGGATTCGAATCCGACAAGATACAGTCCCGCGCCGTGCAGCCGCTGCTGCAGCAGTAGCGCTTTGATCAACTCGTTGGGATTTTCCCCGGACGCACGGAGCGCGTCGAGATCGATGCGCAGCAGTGACGGTATGCCAAGCTCCCGGCACACGGCTTCGGCCGCCTGCGCGCGTCCGACGCCCCGGGCTCCTGCAAGAATCACCGCCGGCCAGCGGGATTTCACAGTGACCATGCGGCGCGAGAAATTATACAACGCGTTTTTGACCTTGGCGTCGATCGACAGCCGCTGCCAATCGAGCGACACGTCTTGGAGTTGGACGAACGTTGCCAGGCGTGGATCCAGCGATGCGGCGTTTGCGAGATACTGGCTGACCGGCGGGGCCGCGGCGAAAGCCGTGGCGAGCCACGAGCGCCGGTCGCCGGCCCCATTGACCGGTTGCAGCAGTCCGCTGCCGAAGAGCTTCGCTTCCGGCAACAGACAACGGCGCGCCTCGGTTCTCTGCCCGGTGATGCCCGCTGCTACTCGGAGGGCCAGACCGAACGTCGGCCATTTGCGCGTGACATCGTTGTTCAGATACGCGAAGAGCGTTTCGTATTTGAGATCGACTTCCGGAGCGACGGCGAGTAGCAGGATATCCTGCTCGATCGAGGACAGCGCGAATTCTTTAACCAGACGTTGCCACGGCGTAGCGTCATCGTGACTGTTGGAATCGGCGCGCAGCGACTCCGCCCTGTCAGTGAGCTCATCGATTGCTGAGCTCGGGCCCTCATAGTTGACGGCGCGATTGACGAGCTGATTCACCTGCTCGTCGCTGATGTAGAGGCCGCGAAATTCGTCGAGCGAGAGTTGATAGCTCGCGCGCAAGCGCAAAATCTCGCGCTGCAGCAATAGATCGAGCCGCTGCAAAGCCATCGATAGATAATTCTTGGGCTCCATGACGGATTATTCCTGCTGAAACAGCGCGAATGGCCGCTCGTCGAGCCAGCTCAACCGGTAACTCTGGCGCGTCATACCGGTCATGTTGAGGATCAGATGAAGCGGCGGCCGGCCGATGCGTACGACATGGCGCGCGTCATCTGCTTCGATGGTCGCGGCAAACTCGAGGAAATTGCGTGAGAGGTACGGCAGGTTCGATCCGGCGAAGCCCGGCAAGCGCCAGGCCAACCCGCGCAGCAGCTGCTGGGCCGCAATGCTCAAAGTCTGGTCGAGCGGCCGAGCGATTTTCAGGCATGTCGGCAAGCGCAGAAATTCCAAGTCGTCCTGAAGCTTGTCGAGGCGCGCGATGAGGGCATCGATGCCGCGGGTTTGCGCTTCGGCTGGAGCGGCCGCGCGATCCGATAGATCGGCGATATTCAAGTGCGGAAAATTTTCTCTCAATAGCGGCACTAGCGAAGGATCGCTGTAGAGAATGCCTTTCTGTTCCGCAATCATGTTGAGCGAAGCACGCAGCGATTGGATCATTTTTCGCGGCTTTCGCGTCAGATGTCGATCAACGCGCAACCAAAGCCCGCGCGCGGCATCCATCAAAACCAGCTCCCGTGGCGTGCCCGGTTGCGTCGCACTCGCAACCAGTTGTTCTTTGCCCTCGATTGCGCCACATGAGGATTGCCATTCGATCAGCGCACTTAGAAAATCTTCCAGATGTTTCGGCGTAAGCCGGGCCTGCCAGGTGCGCAGAGTTTCCGGCGAGACAGTCAAGGGAATCGATAGTAAATCGCGCAGCAGCGGATCGTAAAACGCGCGTGCCGATCGATCACGGCCGCAGCACTTCAGCAGCACCAGCCAGCGTGCCAGCGACAGCGCTGCAGCGTTATCCATGTCCGGCCACTCGCGCGTCGATTCCGCCAGCGGCAATTCATCGAGATGCGGCAGAAGCAAAAAAATCTCTCCGAATGCGGTCGTGCGCCAGTCGGCACCCATCTGAGCGGCCGCGTCCGGCGACCGAAACGGAGCCGCTTTACGCGCGTACGCCGCGATCAGCTTCTCGCTCTCGGCGACGGACGCTCCGGACAAACGATCCGCAAGTTTCGCCGCGGCAACGGCGGCGTCACGTAGCGGCGCACCGCCGGGTTGAGTGGTTTCGCGGGCGGCCGCGATAAATAGATACAGAGCGCGCCGCCATTCATCCGCGAGTCTAATCAAACCAACCAGGTTCGCCGACATCGCTCCGGCCACGACCTCGCGGCAAAGAGTTTCTTGAAAAGCGGTCTCCTCTTCGGCAAACCGTTCGAGAATCCGGCGCGCATCCTGCGAGGACAGCTGCTTGAGCACTTCCTGCAATTCAACTGGCGGCAGCAGGCCCAGCGCCAATTTGCCGGTTGCGACGTCATTGCAGATCGCGGTGCGCAGCGCCGCCGGCATGGGCAACGGCTTCAATCCGCTAAAGGATTCGTAGTACCACTGGCTCCATGCGCTGCCGGAAGCGAGATCGGCGAGAAAGCTTGCGAGATAATCCGCCCGACTGCGAAAGTGACGGACATTGTTACGGTCGCCGTCTTGAAGTGTCTTCCTCAAATGATACGCAAGCTGTGCTGCGAACTGGCGGCTGATCTGTGCTGGCTCGCCGCCAACATTGAGAGCGAAATCAACGTCTAGTTGTTGAACAATCCAGATGCTCGGATCGTTGTCGGAAAACCAGGAGTCGAACGCCCGCGCGAGGGTCTGTGGCAGTTCGCGCTCGATTACGCCGTCGAGCCGGTCGCGCACGCGCAGCGGCGCCGGATGCCGTGCCGGCACGAGATATTTGATCGCCGCGCAGCCAATCTCCAGGCGGTTCGTCTCCATCGCAATTTAAGCCGCGGCTTTTCGCCCCGCGTTGGCGGCGCTCTCTGTTGGCGCCGCCGATACGTTTTCCTGGAGCAACTCTTCTAGCACCTGGATCGCGCCGCTGATGCGTGTCAGTGTCAGCTTCAGACCGGCCTCGCGCGCTTCCAGCTCAGCGAGCATTTCCTGTCCGCTCCGGTATTCCGCCCGCAACGATTCGATACGATTTTTGATTTGCTCTCTCATGACGATTTCTCCTTGGATTCTTTCTTAGCGCGCTGACGGTGCGCCGCGCCGGCTTCGATTTTGTCGAGCCGCTTTTTCATCTGATCAACCTCGTTCTTCAGTTCGCGCAGCGCTTCGATGGCCAGCGCTTCAAAGCCCCTGATGGTCAATTCTTTGTAGCCCTCCGGATCCGAGCTCACCCAGTCAGGAAATACCTTTTCAACTTCCTGGGCGATCAACCCGGTTTGTGGCCCGGACAGGTTGCCCATCTTCTCCGGCTCTTTCCATTCGAACTGCACACCCCGCAGTTCGAGCAACCGCTCGAGCGCATGCGTCAGCGCGGTGAGCTTTTTCTTGAGGCGCATGTCGGAAGAGCTGGTCCACGAGCCGCCGCCGGGCTTGCGCGCCACTCCGGTGATGCGCAGATCACCGATGACGTGCAGCTTGTCGGTGGGTGCGGTCGTGCCGATGCCGACATTCGCATTACGAATCGTCATGCGTTCGCCGCCGAACTGGTGAAAACCGAGGCTGTCGTCGGCATCGTTGTTGATGCCGATCAAAAGTTTCGTGGTCTCGCCCGTCTGGACGAAGTAGCGAATGAACGCCTCATCGCCGCCACCGCCACCGGGATCCGAAGGAAACTGGATACCGGCAGTCGGCGCGTTACCGACGGCCGGCATGATGGCGCCACCGGCGACTTGCAGCGAGGCCAGCGGTGCACTGGTGCCGATGCCGATTCGTCCCGTTACCCAGACGTTGCCGAAACCGGGATCTCCCCAGCCGGCAGCGCCGCCGACGTTGAGCGAACCCGGCGCAAACACGCCGGGCGTGTGTACGCCGAAGACGGGCTTGGTGAAATCGAGATTCTGGTTTAGTCGCAACCAGGTACCGTCGTTCCAGCACAGTGTCGCCTCGGCGGGAAGCACTCTCCCGGTTTGCGGCGGAATTTTCTCCAGCGCAATGTCTCCCGTGACCTGCAGCTTTGCCACCGGCGCTGCGGTGCCGATGCCAACCGCATCGTTGCCGTCAAAGGCGACGATGCCACCGCCGCTACGCAGGAAAAGAATCCCGCCGCCGACATCGCCGACTTGTGATTGCCAGAAATGACCGGTGGCGGCGCCGTCGGTGCGCCCGAAATCGCCCTGCACATCGAGCGTCAGCGCCGGCGTAGCGGTGCCAATGCCGACCTTGCCGTCGTCGCGCACGGTTAGCTTGGCGGTGAAGTTATCGCTTGCATCGACAGGGCCGACCGCGAAACCGTTCGCGCCGGCGCTGGCTTTGCCGATCACCACCTGCAAACGCGCGCCGGCGCTGTCCACGCGATTGAGTCCCAGCGGCGCACCGTTATCGCTGCCGCCGCTGTCCCTGAAATCCAGCTTGTGGTTGAACAACCGTAGATCGCCTTCGATACGCAAATCGCCTTCGACCCAGACCAGTTCGTCCGAGCGCACGCTCGGCATGCCGTTGCCGCGATTCTTGAGCCGGATTCTACCATCCGCCGCCTCGATCGCTTCGGCCACCACTCCGGCGTAGCGGCGGAAGATACGGATCTGGTCCGAATCCTTCGGCAGGCCGCCCGCGCCGCTGTCGTCGCGCGCGACGAAATGGCCGGGTTGATTCTGCACCGGCAGCCAGCGCACGTAGCCGATCGGTATCAGCCAGCGCGCGCGATTCTGTGGATCGGGAAAGGTTTGCTGCGGAATCGATTCGTCTCGCACCAGCGGCGCCGCCGGATCGAACGCCTGCAACGCCGTCGCGCCGTCGGTGATATTTTTCGCCGCGACGCTCACGCCCGAGTAGCGATCCGCTGGCGTCGGCTGATCGCCGATCTCGATGCGAAAACTTTCCTGGATGCGCGAGAGCTGATCGGCGACATCGCACACTTCGAAGCCGGGACGAGGACTTTGAGTCGCCGTCTCGTCGTAGCAGAGCCACACCGGAATCAGGCGTCCCTTGCCGTCGGTATCGATGCTCGGATCGAACTTGATGGCGCTGAATCGCTCCTCGGGAATTTGATACGGCGAGAGCACGACGATCGGCCGGCCGTAACCGTCCCAGGCGTAGCCCGGCAACAGATGCACGGTCACCGCGCCGCCGGCCTGCGGCGTCTCTTTCAACGTGAGACCGATGGCGATGCCCCAGGTGTGCGCGCCCACCGCATGGCGCGCCTGTTGGATGCGCCCGTAATCGACGACTGCCGTAAGGTCGGTGGCGCCGAGGTATTGCTCTTCAAAAAATTTCGGCCGCTGCGTCTGGTTCGCCGGCATGGTGAATCCTCCGTTTAGCGGTTGCGTAAGCGCTGCTGCAACTCGCTGATGCGCGCCTGCTGATCCTGAACCATGCGCTTCAACTCCTCGACCTGGGTTGTGAGCGTCTGCACATCCGCGCCGGCAGCCTGCGGCGAACCCAGGATCCGCCCAATATTCGCCAACAGCGTCTGCAGCGGTCCGGCGTCTTCGTCGGGCACGGCGTTTCTGACCAGCGGCGGCGCGAGCTGATTGACCAGCAAAAACTGGAGCGGATTGCGCAGCTCCGCGTCCGTCATCAGCGGCCGCTGCTTGTCATCTTGCAGCTCCATCGCGCCGAGAAATAGGGTCTGCGCGTCGATCGTGCGATCGCGCTTCGCGACAGCGTCCAGCAGCACTCGGGAAAATTCCTGCTCCGGATTGATTTCCATGGCCGATCTCCTGAAAGTGGTAAAGCGTTTGGCGAGCTGGGCCGCGCCGCTGACGAGACCGGAGCTGTTGCTCAACCTGCTGAATGGCCGGCAGCAAGCGGTTTCGATCGCCTGCCGCAGGCTCCGGACAAACGGTAGAAAGGAGAGCCAGTACTGCAAATTGGGAAATGTCGTCACGAACTTCCGCACGCTCCAGTTGCACACCCGTATGATTTTGCAGTCGCGCTTGCGAATCGTGATCGTTGCCAGCGGCACGCAATTGCTGACGGCCGGATCCGGGCAGGGAGGCAACAGTGCCGAGCACAAGCACGAACGAATGTATTCGGCGAGAATCGGCGCCAGTTGTATCAGCACCGTCTGTCGGTATTGCGCCGGCGTCTGATTCTGGCTCGGCACGGGACAGACGAACTGCGACAGGTTCTGCAGCGCCAGGCAGTCGTGGATCGGATGATCAGCGAAGAAATCGATCCAGTTCTGCTTCAGCTGACAGCACCACGCCTGCGCTTGCTCAATGCTTGCGGGCAACGGCGGCTCGGCATCGAACAAGCCCTTCAGACAGGCTTCGAAGCGTTGCACCATGGCGCCGAGCGCCTCTCCGGGTTTCAGATCGGCAGCCGACGCTTTATACAGTGAGAAATAATGGCTTTCGCAGGTGACCGTCGGCTCGCACAGATCCCGGCCGGAGCGCGCGGCGGTGGAGAGCGAGCGGGCAGAGCGGGTAGCCGGAGCGGCCGGCGTCCGGCTCATGGTGTTTTCCCGACAGCCGCAGCCGCAGTTGGACGAGCCGCCGCAACTGCAGCTCGAACAGCACGCGGGCTCGCTGCTGCCGCGCAGCGCGGTCACACCGCGCGAAGGCTTTTCGGTGAAGCAAACCGTCAACACCCATTGTTCCTGGACATCTTGGCACTCCGCGGTTGCGGCGGGCCGCGGCGGCTCGCAATCCAGCCGCTCGCGCTCGCGGCAGCGCTGGATCAGATCGCAGACGTTGACGGAATCGTTCGCGCACAAGACGATGTCATCGCCACACGGGCTCAGCGCATATCCCGAGGTGACCGTGACCTGTCCTTCGCAGGGATGGCAAAAGACCTCGAGACCGCAGACAACACCCCAGCCGTGCAGATAGCGATTGTGCAGTTTGTTTTTCTCGACGATGTAATGATCGAGACGGTTGAGGTCCTCTTCGGTCAATAGTTGTCCGGCGAAAAACCGCGGGCGGCACAGGCATTCGAGCCCTCCGCAAGCCGGACAAACCGGCTGCAAAGTCTTCATGCGCGAGGTTGCCGGCGCCGTCGTTAATGTTTGTGCCATGGTTCGCTCCTACTCTTGTCTGCTGTCAAATCATTGCGTTTAGATCCCGGTATTGAACAATACTTTCTAACCCGCTTTCACCGTGAACCAGCTCTCGAACAGTCCGCCCTGAATTCCGAACAGGCTGCTTTTCGGATGATCGCCGGTAGGCAATTCGGCGCGCGCGAATTCGGCATCGACCGCTTTGCCCTTGCTGTCGAGCACGAAATCGCCGCGCAGCGAAATCCAGAGGTCGTTTACCTTGCCGGCGAGGATTTCCCCGGCGATCGGGAAAAGCTGTCTGTCGAGCAGAAAGGCAACGCCGCGCGCGTCGCCCGCAGGCACTTCATCCGCGGTATCGATGTGGCCGTTGGCGTTGACAACGATCTTTCCCTGGCCATCGAGCTTGAGCTTCGCCGGAACCGTGCGGCCGCGAATTGCGCATCGGCAGGTGAGACCGCGCTGCTTGTCGTCGGCATTGCTGTGATCGACGAGGATCTGAAACACATGATCTGGATCGATGGTTTTGCTGACCTGAACGTCGGCAGTGAAACCGATGACGATTCCGGGAACCTTGACGCCGCTTAGCAAAGTCACTTCCACCGCGAAAGAATTCGGATTGCCCGTCGCCGCGATCTGTTGGGTGTTGTGAGTCCAGCTCAGCGCTTCAATTCGGGTGAGACCCTGCTCCAATCCTTCACCCGGATCACCCTTCGGTCCGGCCGGCCCGGTGACGCTGTCGCCTTTGTCCCCCTTATCGCCTTTGTCGCCTTTCGCCCCCGGTGCGCCCGGAGGACCCTGCGTTCCGGCTCCTCCCACGCCATGCTCGAGCAGACACTCCAACAGCTCGGTCAAAGTTTCGGTGCTCGGCAGGAGCCGTCTTCCATTGCGGTTGTCGATGCGCGCGATTTTGGCCGCTTCATCCTGCGCCGGATCGGCGGGCGGATCGGTCTGTTCTTCGATGCGATCACCGAAGTGATAGTTCTCGATCGTCGCCAGCACCACGCAATCGGGCAGGTCGCAATGCGGACAGCCGTCGAGATGGCGCCAGAGAATTTCCGCGCACGAGCCTTCGGTAATTTCCACGAGCGCGACGCCGCCGGCGGCAGCCTGGGTCAGATCATCCACGTAAGCAATGTAGAGACGCTTGCCGGATGCGGTCATGACGATCTGCCGACTGTCGTCACCGATCTTGAACGGTGCGCCAGGCGCGACCGCGAGATGCTGCACCAGCGCGTCCAGGCTGACCGACTGGATAAAGCTGTCGGTGTCTCTTTCCAGCACGTAAGCCCAGTGTCCGCCGGGTGCTGCGACGAGCCCGACCGGCGGATGATCGAGCTTGACGCTGCCGATCAGCGCGGGCGCCGGCGGTAGCGCGACGAGATACAGAAACAGGTTCGTCTGATCGGCCAGAGCGAGCATATCCGGAGCGGTGCTTGTGACCAGCGCCATCGACGAAGGCTTCGCGGCGGCAGGCAGCACGGTGATCGGAGTGACCGTCGCGGCGGCGAGATCCAGCGCTTGAATTTGGTTTCCCGGTCCAAGTACGACGGCCAGCTTGCTGTCGCTGCTGAGCGTCAATCCAGCCGCGCCGGCGCCGAGATTTTTTATCAGGTCGGGCGCCGCGGGAGTCGGATTCGTGTCGAGATCGGCGGGCCAGCGGTGCACATCGCCGCTGGACGAAACCAGCGAGATCAGCCGGCCATCCGGCTGCACGGCCAGGGCCACGGCGCTGCCCGAGCTGTTCGGCAGATCGAGGGGATTGCTATTGAAATCCGGCATGCCGGTCTGCGCGGTATCGAGCACGTGCAACTGGCGCAAGGTCGCCGGCGAGGTCGGCTCGATGACCACATAGAGATGCTTGCCGTCGCTGGAGACGGCCAGCGCGACGGCCTTGTGGGTCAATGTCCGCGCGCTGATCGTCGCATGATTGTCGGTGCTGATCTGATAGACGGTGGCGGGATCATCGGCGGTCACGACATACAAACGATGCGACGCATCGTGCAGCACGGCCGCTGCCGCGTGCGCGATGCCGATCGAGTTTTCCCAGCTGAATTTCGGCGTATGAAACGATTGCGGTGGTTTCGGCGGATCGAGCATGACGCCGATTTCATAAGACTCGAGAATGCGGTTGGGCGCGCACCTGGTGTCGTCGCAGCCGCAATCGTCGTAGAGCACCGGAATGTCCTCGGTGGGACATTCGCGGAAGCGCGCGCAGATCTGCAACGTGTGCGGATCCTTGTCGTTGTTGCTTTTCAGCGCTTTGATTTCCGGAAATCGCGTGATGTCGACGCACTCTTCTGCGGCGGCGATAACGTCATGGCCGCAGCAATCCACGGCCGAACCGGGCTCGACGCAGACAAAGCGATCCTTTCCAGCACAGTGGGATCCGAAGCTTGGAATTCACGTGACTTGAAGTCGCGGC
>JADMIO011288083.1_pt1 | contig 85335 bp, 71 predicted proteins | sample 8958161 | NCBI WGS metagenome assembly JADMIO01 (sample SAMN16585339, study PRJNA669376) | soil metagenome | isolation source: Crop rotation soil | place: USA: Cullars Rotation, Alabama | collected 2011 | reverse complement strand
GCCGCGACTTCAAGTCACGTGAATTCCAAGCTTCGGATCCCACTGTGCTGGAAAGGCGGATATTTCGGATCATTGGCGTGAACGCATTAGCGGATATATGGCGGGAACGTATCATCCGGGATTTGCCCTCGAAGATCGGGTTGTATTTATCGCCGAACAATCCGGACAGATCATTGGTTTCATCGCGGGTCACAAGACTCTTCGATTTGGATGCGATGGCGAACTCCAATGGGCGTTTGTTTTGCCGCATTGGCAGAACAAGGGTGTTGCTTCTTCCTTGCTCGCGATGCTCAGAAAGTGGTTTGATAAGCGTGGCATGAAGAAGGTTTGCGTGAATGCCTCGGCAGACATGGCGACACGTGCCTTCTATCTGAAGCAGGGTGCGGTAGCGATGAACGAGCACTGGTGTGTTTGGGAAGATATCAGCGGAAAGAGGATGTAGGGATCTCTAGCACCCCTTCAGGGTGCGATTTCTCTGGTGATCTACCGGGGGTATCGCTTTCCGCCGTCGCTACTGCTTCGGCGGAAAGCTCGACCCCCGGCTACCTTTTAGCATCCCTTCGGGATGCCTATTAAGGTCCTGTCGATCCAGGATGCTGTAGCCTCGGAATCTGAATTTCCTTTCAAATACCAGTCGAAGGTGAATGGATCCCGAGGCATGAGGATTTCGGAACGCTAGGCAGATATCTTCGCGATGAGCGCGTTTGCGGCATCGATCAATGGTTGTGCTTGGGCAGCCGTTAGCTTTCCAGTTTTGACAAAGGTATTGACCTGATTGATGAATGCTTTCAGGTCCGTGATCGCGCCCGCTTTGTTTCCGGCGGCCAACTTCGCATTCGCGGAATCGAGTTTTGCGTACAACGATTGTCCGTTTGCGGGCAATAGCGCGCCGAGCGAAACCAAATTCGTAACGGCTTGACGAACATCGACAACCTGCTCTTGTATGGTCTTCGGTGTGAGCAAGAACCCATGACCTGCGCCTCCCATCGTTCCGACTGCGATGATTTGACCCTGCTCATTGGCATCTATTGCTTGCGAAAGAACGATTCCCGAGCCAGAGGCAAAGAGCGAGTTCATGTCTATCACCTGACCATTTCGAAAGATAGCTGCATGAAATGCGCTGGAGAGAATTGCGCCGTAAGCGCAGCCCGTCTCGTCGATCCCGTTCGCAACGGTATCCGTGGCGAAGCCAGTTGCGAGATTCGACATCGCGCCAGAGTTTGTATTTAGCGGAGTTGGATTCCAAAGGAAGGCTGAGAATAGAGGATGGTCCGTGTTGGACGCACCGACAACTTGCCCTTTCGAGTTGATGTCCCTTGCGTCGGAGCGTGTGCCGTTGAGACTTCCGAGGAGAACAAAGTCGCCATCAGTGCCGTATTGTTGCTCGGGCGTCCAAATGACAGCGTCGTAATAGCCGCCGCCCGTGAACCAACCCCAGCCCGCGATCTGACTCTTGTCGTTCATGCTCTCGGGATAAAAGGGTCCAATTGGCGAACCAGTCCCCGTCGTACCATTTGGCGTTGTCGGAGTCCAAAGATGTGTTGTGAAGACGCCGGTAATAGAGTCGTAGGTGGGATATGCCACGCGGCCCGCGGAATTGATGCCGCACACATTCCGAAATTTACTAACACTTCCGCTCAGGATTGTGATCGTTCCGGTCTTAGCGTTAGGGCTGGACGGCGTCCAAAGGATTGCCTCTTCGTTTTCGTTGACGCCCACCATTTGGCCGTAGTCATTGATGCCTCCGAGATGTCGCGCATCAATGTTGGTGAGCGCGCCAACTCTTGCGTTTGCAGAGTTCGGCGTCCAGAACGCCGCTTGGAACGTTGCACCTGAGCCCGATCCGGTTTGGATGTTTCCAGCCATCTGACCGAAGTTGTTGATTCGGAATGGGAAGAAGCTGCCGAGGTCGGTAATCCAATAGGCGTCGGCTTGCGCTTTTGCCGTCAGGGCGATGCACGAGAAGATGCTCATCGAGATGACGAGCGATCGGATTCGAAGATTGCGATTCATGAGTGATCTCCTAAGATTTGCGAATGTTTTTTGAAACGGGATATGCGAAGTCCCGGCAGACCCTTACCGGGATACTTCGCTGATCGATGCCTACTTGACCGGACCTACATTGAGGTTGGTCGTGGTGGTTGCGGTGCTGCCACCGGTGTCGCGGATACTGATGGTGACAACGAACTTGCCTTTCTTGCCATAGGTGTGCGTGCCTGCAACTTTGAAACCGGCGCCCGCGGCAGTCACCGTTCCTACGGAAGACTTGCCATCGCCCCAGAAGATCGCGGCGGAGTAATCACCGGCGACTCCGAACGGGTTTCCGTCGGTGAACGTCGCGACTGTTCCGGAGAACTTCGTTGTCTTGGCGATCAAGTTGAAGCCTGTGGCCGTTATTGGAGCGCCACTTACTATCGCGGTTGACTGACTGGACGATCCGTTTGCGCCGGATGGGGTGACGGTCAACGTAATAGGGTAGTTACCCGCCTGATGATAGATATGGGAGCCACCTACATTAAACGAGCCGTTGCTACCACCGACTAGACCTGGTGTCACCGATCCATCGCCCCAGTTAATGGAGACGACGAAGTCCGCAACGGTCAAGTTGGTGTTTGGATGAGTGAACGATCCTACTGCGCCCGTGGACGGAATCCCTTCGATTGCATAGAAATCAACAGTCTCCACTTTCGGCGAGGCGTTGTTTACGATCGCGAAGCCATGGAAGTGGTGTGTTGCGTTTGCGGCGATATCTTTGAGGTAGACGTCGATGGCATAGGCTCCTCCAGCCGTGTACGTCTTATGTGCAGTTACGGTGAACCCACCATTGCCGTCCGGCGCGATGGTCCCCCCGGTAAAGTTGTTGTCTCCCCAATAGACGTCGGCCTCGTATGACGTCGGGTCTGTAAGGGGATTTGCATCTGTGAAAGATGCGACCTTACCTTCGAACTTCGTGCCTGCCTCTGCCGTGAAGTCGATGACGTCGCCGGTAATGTCAGCATCGGCAACATCCATGGAATAGCCGCCACCGGTGAAAAACGTTCCTTGTTCGTAAACGCTGACTTCGACCTGGTAGGTGCCGGCTTCGGCATACGTGTGCGGACCGACGATTCGGTAATGGAGATTGTCGACCTTCTCTAGAGTGCCGTCTCCGGTTTCGCCATCGCCCCAATCCACGGTCGCTGTGATTTCATCGACTGCGTTCGTGGGATCGCCAAGGGTTAACGTGCAAAGTGCACCGGTAAATGGAGTGCCTTCGACTGGATGACCAGCGGCAAAGCTCGCGAGTTGAATGTTCGATGTGAGAAGCGTCTCGACGGAATCAAGGTAGCCAGTGCTATTGGCACTCTGTCCGCCAAGCACGTAGATTTTCTTGTCGGCGCCGCGCGCGGACGCAGGATATCTTCTTCCTACATTCAATGAGGGGCCGTTAACCCAGAAGGAGGTACCGGGCCGAAGTGTGACGACTGTGGCGAGGGTGTTTGCACCATCGCTTCCTCCGATGGCGAATATGTTGCCGTTGCGACCGCGAGATGCCGCCAATGAATCACGCTCGACGGGGAGGAGCGGCAAAGGATTCCAGATTCCGGAATAAGTGTCGAACGTGATACCAGCCTTTGAGGCGTCGCTGAATCCGGCGCCGCCAATAAGATAAATCTTGCCGGCTGCGTCTGATGCGATTCCTCGTAAGCGGTCGGTCTGCTGAGGACCCGTTAGTATTTGCGACCATGTGTCTGTAAAGCAATCGTATGCGTATGCGATCGCCGGGGTGTTGCTGCTGCCCTGAAAAACGTAGATTCGGCCATCGACACCTATCTCTGCTTCAGGGAGTGCGAGTGGCTCCGGTAGATCTGCAACCGATGCCCACGTATTGAGCTGAGGATCATAAGCAATCACTGACGTTTCCGGAGACTCATCGATTTGGCCGTTCTCATAGGAAATCCCGCCAATGACATAAATGCGTCCGTCGGGGCCGGTTACGGCGGCATGGCCGTAGCGGCTTTGCGGCATTGGCGAGACGTTGGTCCACGTGTCCGTGTTAGGACTGTAGGCTTCGACCGAATCCATTGAATCGCCGCCTGCCAGTCCGCCAATAGCAAAGATCCCGCCATCGGGCGTACCGGCGGCAGCGAAGAAAGAGCGAGGTGTTTGCATGTGATGGCGAAACACCCATGTGCCAATTTGCGCGTGTGCCGTTATCGCGAATGCCATGGATGACATTGCTAGGGCAATGCGCATCAAACCTTTTGTGAATTTCATTGCATGTTCTCCTGTTTAGAAGTGCTTTTTCGAATAAATGAATGGATGCGTCTCCGACGGTCACTCGTCGGGGATTGAGGTGAAGGGATATTCAAAACGAACCCACACTTAGGTGCGTGGTAGCAGTCGCGGTGGCGCCGCCTTGATCTCGTATGGAGACCGTGACGACGTACTGGCCGTGCTTTGCATAACCGTGGCTGCCCACGACTTTGAAGGCCGTTCCGGCAGCAAAAATTGCTCCGGTTGAAGACTTGCCATCGCCCCAGAAGATGTCCGCGTTGTAATCGCTGACGGACCCGAACGGATTTCCATCCGTGAACGAAGCTACGGTCTCTTTGAATTTGGTGGACTGTGAAACGAGGTTGAATCCGCTGGCTGTAATTGGCGCGTTAGAAATTATCGCGTGCTCGGAGTTGGAATGGCTCGCACCATTCGCGCTAACGGACACCTTCAAAGCGTATAGCCCAAACTTCACATAGGTGTGACTGGCTTTAACTTTCAGATCTGGACCAATTGTGCCGGTGGTTGTCGATCCGTCTCCCCAATCAATGGTCGCGCTGAAATCTCTATAGGAGACGATTTGATCCGGGATTGTAAACGTTGCGACAACACCTGAAAACAAAACGCCTTCCACGCATGAAATCTCATTTGCGAGAACGGTAGGCGTTGTCTCCAGATGCACTATCGCGCGACTGAGCAATTCTTCTTGCGTGGGCGTTAACACGTTGGCGTCGTTCGCATCGACGGTTTTGACCTTGTGTTGGATGGGTGCGTTGTCTCCATCCGAATCGTTTATTGACATGGAGTAAGAGCCTTCTTCTGCGTAGCTGGAAATCCCGTTCCCGACGAAATTGCTAGATGTGCCGGGCGAGGCACCTGCCTGGGCCGGGCGAGAATTATGAGAATGAGAAGGCAAGGGATGGCAGCGAGCCGTTTGCTTTGCATAGGGAACTCCTCGTTCCCGGGAAGAATGCAGAGCAGGCGTTTATGAAACCGTATAAGAATTTTTGGGGAAGGCGTATATAATGCGTTTTTGGGGCAGCTTTTTGACTTGAGCTTGCCCTTTTTGATTCCAGCTAGGTTCAACCCATGGCTCATACCGAAACGGCTGCCCCGCGCGTGGAGATCAAGCTTTTTGGCAGTCCGAGCATTTCGGTAGGCGGGAATGACATCACGGCAACTCTGAGCAAGAGGTCGCTGTGGTTGATCGGAATGCTTGTTCTCAGTGAGAAGCATTCGGTAGATCGCCAATACGCGGCAGGTGCACTATGGCCTGATAGTTCAGATAGCGCCGCGCTCTATAACTTGCGCCAAATGCTCGCGGCAATTCGGCGATCGCTCGGCGAAGCCAAGGATCTTCTCTCAGGTACCTCCAAAGCGGTTGAGTTGCACGTTATGCAAAACGTTTCTATCGACGTGTTGCAATTCGATGCGCAGTGCAAGAATCCGGATCTCCAAATACGTGCCGGCGCTATTGCGAGCTATAGCGGCGATCTTCTTAGTGGATGCGACGAGCCGTTTGCGATCGTGGCTCGAGAACAGAAGGAGCACGCGTTCCTAACTCTTGCCGACACCGTTGCTGCAGATCACCTCGCATCAGGAAAATTTCGCGAGGCAATTCCGGTGCTGCGTCGAATTCTCATTGAGGATCCTTATCGCGAATCCTCATGCCGTGCCCTGATGTCCGCACTTTATGATTCAGGGGAATGGCCTGCAGCGCTCGAGTTGTACCGCGAGTTTCGTAGACGTTTGCGCAAAGAGCTCAACACTGATGTTAGCGCTGAGACCAAAGCGACCTATCGCTCAATTCGAATGCGGTCGCTGGACGGCGATCAGAGAAGAGATGGCAAGAGCAACATTCCCATTCCGATTACAGAACTGATTGGGCGGCAAACAGAAATCGACACAGTGATGTCATTACTTGAGCGCTGCCGCCTTGTGACGCTAAGTGGTGCGGGCGGTGTGGGCAAGACGCGATTGGCGATAGCCGTTGCGCGTCGGGTGTCAGGAAAATATTTAGATGGCGCGCATTTTGTAGATCTTGCATCCACCCTGGATCCGCAAACAATTCTCCCAGTTTTGGCGACAATACTTGGTGTGAAAGAGGGAACAGGGAAGGGGCAACTCGAGGCGGTATGCGATTATTTATCGGAACGAGAAGTGCTTCTGGTTCTCGACAATTGCGAACACATCACGGACGCAGTTGCGCGCCTTTCTGAGAAGCTTCTCTCTTCAAGCGCTGGCCTGCATTTGCTCGCGACTAGCCGGCAAACAGTCGGCGTCCGCGGCGAATTTGTGTGGGCTGTTCCCGTTCTTTCTGTTCCGAAAGATGGCGACGCACCAGAGGAGATCATTAAGGCCGAGTCCGTGCGTTTGTTCCTTGACAGATATCGGCGTGAACGTTCACAGCTAAATGATAACGAGATCCGCGCGATTGGCTCGATCTGTCGGCGCTTAGATGGATTGCCACTAGCGATTGAGCTTGCGGCAGCGAGAACAAACGTGCTGGCGCCATCGGAAATCGAAAAGCGGCTTGGAAACAAGTTTGCGCTGTTGGCGGGCGGCAATCAGTTTCTACAAAGGCATCAGACTCTGCGCGCTTGCATGGAGTGGAGTTGGGAACTGCTTTCAGAAGATGAGAAGAACTTGCTCATGTTGCTTTCGGTTTTCCGGGGCGGATGCAATCTTAAGGCGCTTGAATCCATCACAACTGAGAGCGGTGCGGCGAACCCACTTGATCATCTCGCATCGTTGATTGATCGCTCGCTTGTGAGGTCGTACGAAATCGCGGATCAAACGCGCTACACGATGCTAGAAACGGTGCGAGAATTCGCGGCCGAGCAGTTGGAGAAGCGAGGAAGATCTGAAGAAGTGCAGAGATTGCATCGCAATCACTATTTAGCTCGTGTTGAGAGTGAGTATCCGGTTTCGTTTAAGGGCAATGAAGCTGAGAGGTTTGCCGCCTATGAAATTGACCACGATAATTTTAGGGCAGCGATTGATTGGAGCTATTCGCGGAAGCAATTTGCCGAGTTAACAAGCTTTTGCAATGCACTGGGGCGTTTTTGGGATACCCATCGCCACCTCAACGAGGGTCGAGCACAGTTTGACAGGGCAATCCCTAATATGCCGGACGATTTAGATTCGGTCACGATGTCTCGCGCGTACGTTCACGCGGGATGGATCGCATTTGTTCAGCGCGATCACGCCAAGGCAATCGAACTTTATGAAAAAGCATTGCCCCTTAACGAAGCGCGTGGCGATATTCACGCTTTGGCAGTCGCACACAACTGCATGGGTAGCGCATATGGCGCTCAACGCGAATTTGCCAAAGCGGAAGCCCATTTTCTTGAATCGATTCGATTGAGAAGCATGTTGGACTACGTTGGCGAGAGCCCGATGCTTGTGTGTAACCTCGCCGACCTGGCGATTTCACAACATGACTATAAGAAGGCGCGACCACTTATCAACGAAGCGCTGAGGGTGCTTGGCGGGCCCCAGAAGGATCGAACGCAGATTTCTGGTTTGATCTTGTGTCATCTTGCTTTCGTCGACTATTGCGAAAGGAAGTTGGAAGACGCGCTTTCCAATGCGGTTCATGGTTTCGAATTCTTGAATGATGGCGGGCAAGTGATTAATCAACCACATGCAATTGCCATCTTTGCGATGACGCAAGGTCGAATGGGCAACTGGGAGCGCGGAGTAAGGGCGATTGGATTGAGCGAGCTTATGGACGCGAAGGAAGGGACGAGTCCGTTGGATTACGTGACAGAAGCGTTGGATGAATTCAAGCGAGATGCCCGTGCAGCCCTAGGCGATCGTCGGTACGAAATCGCGTATGCGGAAGGCAAATCCTTGACTCCGGAATCTTGTGTTTTAGGAGCCTCGTCGACGACCTTACTTCTCTGAAAGTTTGTAACTGGGGTGGAACCGCTCGCGCAGTCCCACCCCTTATGTTTTTATTTGACAGGGCCCGCGTTGATGTGGGTTGTCGCGGAAGCGATGCTTCCTCCGCCGTCTCGTATCGTGATCGTTACGGTGTACTTGCCCTTCTTCAAGTAGCTGTGCTTGCCAGTAACCTTGAATCCCGAGCCGGCTTTGATAACCGTTCCTGTGGTCGACTTACCATCGCCCCAGAAGATCGCGGCAGAGAATTCGCTTGCAGCGGCAAACGGATTTCCGTCTGTGAATGCGGCGACGGTGTCGGAGAAGTTCGTTCCCTTGCAAGTGAGATTGAATCCACTTGCAGAAAGAGGAGCGTCGGCAATAGTTGCTTCGGCATCTCCCGATCCACTTGGACCCCCTGTTACGGTTACGCTTACTTGCACGGTGTAGTCGCCTTCATCCATGTACGTGTGCGAACCATTCACATTGAAGCCACCAGCGCCATCCGAAACGACGGAGCCATTAGTATTGGAAGAACCATCGCCCCAGTTGATCGCCGCCGTGAAGTTTCCGGCCAGGAGACTTGGATCTGCGTCGGTGAAGTGCGCGACCTGACCCGTATATTTGTTGCCTTCTGTTCCAGAGAAGTCGTGGCCCGCCACGACAGGTGGAGCAGGAGTGACTGTGGCGATAACATCGAACGCAATGAACTGGCCCACGTCAAAGATCTCAACGTGCGCTGTGTAAGTGCCCGGGACCAAGTATGTGTGCGTTCCCCTGAGGTTGAAACCGCCCGCGCCGTTTGTAACGAGGGTCAATGCGTCGAACGGTGTTGCATCGCCCCAAGATAGGCCGGCATTGAAGTCGCTGCTCTTGCCCTGCGGATTGTCGTCCGTTAATACGCCGACAGCGCCTGTGAATTGAACGTTGGCAAAAGCCGTGAAGTCTTGCGGCGTGCCATGAATTGGCGCATCGCTGATGAACGCCTTACCTCCAGCGGCGACGCTTTCTCCATCGCCATCGTTGATGGTGATCGTCGTCGTGTAGGTTCCCTCTTCGGCATATGTGTGGGAGCCCGACACTTTGAAATGTCCGGGTGCACCATCGCCTGCGATTGCGCCAGTCGTCGGTGCGGTGCCGTCGCCCCAATTGATGGATGCAGTGAACGCAATGTCGGTCTGCGAGGTATCGAGATCCTTGAAATTCGCGACGTCGCCGCTGAACGATCCGCCCTCAACGCCATTGATGTTCAAGCCGGTACCGGATAGTTGTGGGGGCGTGAGACACTCGACGGAGCTAACGAGCCCAAGGAACTGATTTTGAGAGTATTGCTCGCCACCAATCGCGTACACATTTCCAGCGGCATCATGGGCTCCACTTGCGAAGGCCCGATCCACGTGAAGATCAGGCATGGAACTCCAACCGTTGGTCGCCGGGTCGTATGCTTCGGTCACCTTCAAAGAATCGGTGCGTCCCGTTGTGGCTCCGCCGGCTGCATACAACCGCCCATCTTTGCCAAACGCTGCGGCCGGCGAGGAGCGACCGGTTCCCATGTCCGCGACTTGCGAGAAGGCGTTAGCGTGAGCATCGAAGGAGAATGTGTGGTTAGTAACAGGAATATTGAAAGCTCCGCCCGCCATGTAAAGGAGTCCGGTGGAGGGATCCGTTGCCCACCCATTAAATAGTCCAAGACCTGCCGGAGGGCTGCCGATGTTCGTCCAGCTATTTGCTCCGATGTTATATTCGAGGACACCGCTGGCGCCGATGACGTAGATATTTCCGTCGGATCCGACCGTCGCTGACGACTCGAAAACGTCAACCGGCAAGAACGCCTTAAGTGTGTAGGAATTGATGGCGGGGTCGTAAGCGTAGACGATGTCGTGAAAAAACCCGTTGCCTATCCCACCAATGATATATATCTGTCCGTCGGGTGCGGTCACAGCGGATGCGTCAGTCATGGTGGCAGGAATGGAGGCAATCGCGCTCCACGTATCGGTGGCGGGATCATAAACCTCGCTAAGACCTGTAGGCGCGATGCTGCCGCCAGCAGCATTTACATAGCCACCAAACACATAGATCTTTCCGTCGTTGCCCGTTGCACACGAAAATTGGGACCGTGCCGTTATCATGTGAGCTTTGAAATGCCACGTGCCTATTTGAGCTTGAGCCCAAGTGGTTAGCAGAATTGCAATAACGAGGGCGACTATGCGCCAATGCCAACGTGATCCTTTCATTAAGAGCCTCTCCTAAGCGAAATCAAGAACCCGTCCGCCACACAAGACGGGTCCGCGATTTACGCCGAATGGCTATTAAGTTGAGCTTTGACTGTATACAAAGGTGTATACAGGACGGCGGAAATGGTGTATATGAATAGAAAAGCCGCTTAAAAGTTGATTCTGGATGGTCTCCCTCGCCATGCCCAAACTTCTCGAAACTGACCTATCGTTAGACGTCCGTTTGTTCGGTCCCATTTGCATTTTCGCTGGTGGACGTGACGTGACGGCTTCGCTTTCTAAACGATCGACCTGGTTGATCGCTATTCTTGCTCTTAGTGAAGGGAAGCCAGTTGACCGTCGGAAGTTAACGGGAATGCTTTGGCCGGATAGTCCCGATGCGGCCGCGCTTCATAACCTTCGTCAGACACTTGCGCGCATCCGACGTGTGTTAGGAAATGATCGTGATTGTATTTGTGCCGAAGATCGCTCCTTGGTATTAAAGAGATCCGGCTCAGTTCGCATCGATGTGATGGAGTTTGACGAGGCGTGCCAAAGCAATGACCCAGCGTCTTGGGAACGAGCGTTCGAACTGTACTCAGACACTTTAATAGCGGGATGCGATGAGCCATTTGCCGTCGCTGCTCGCGAACCGAGAGGAAATGCTTTCTTGAAAATGGCTTCTCGACTAGCAGAGCACTATGTCGGGAAGAGAGAGCTACCGCGGGCGGACGAAGTGCTTCGTCGTGTCCTGACGGAAGACCCCTATAACGATGCTGCATGTCGCAAGCTGATGTCTTCGCTCTTTGAACAGGGGGAAGGAATTGCTGCGCTAGAACTCTTTCGAAAGTTTCGATCAACTCTCCGTCAGAACCTTCGTGTCGATGTGGGAGCGGAATCTAAGGCTCTGTATCAATCTATCCTTGGAGCGCTTTCTTCCTCTAGCGGCAAGGCTCTGAAGCCCGCAGTTCGTTCCAGTATTCCTGCTCCAATCGCTCCGTTCATTGGTCGTGAAGAGGAGATCAACGACGTGCAGCAATTGGTGCGTCGATGCCGGTTGGTCACATTGACGGGACCGGGAGGGGTGGGGAAGACGAGGTTATCTATCGCAGTGGCGGAGCGGGTCAAAGCCAAGTTTTTGGATGGGGCGGCGTTTGTCGACTTAGCTCCAGTGCGAGACGCGGGGAGCATTCCCGATGCTATAGCGACTGCATTGGGAGTTGTTGAAAGTGCAAGGAGTTCGACCTTGGATCAACTCGAAGCACATCTGCTCAGTCGCGACTTCCTACTTGTTCTTGACAACTGCGAACATCTGGTTGAGACTCTCGCCACGATTGCCGATCGCCTATTGACAAGGTGCGAAGGACTTCACATTCTTGCCACGAGCCGTTGTTCGATTGGAGTACGCGGAGAATTTAATCGAGTCGTGCTTCCGCTTTCGGTTCCGGAACAATCTCACGACGACACGCAGATTGCCCAAGCTGAAGCGGTGCGGTTCTTCCTCGACCGCACACCAACAAAGCAAAGTAACAAGTCGAATCTCAAGACGATTGGAGCCATTTGCCGAAGGCTTGATGGAGTCCCCTTGGCAATTGAACTTGCCGCATCTCGCACGAACGTTCTTTCGGTCGCTGAAATCGAGAAGCACCTGTCGAAGCGGTTTGCTCTTCTCGTAGATGGGAGCGGTACGTTAGAGCGCCATCGATCATTAGAAGCCTCGATGCAGTGGAGTTGGGAGATGCTGTCACCGCAGGAGCAAATCCTATTGATGGCAATTTCCGTATTCCGCGGTGGGTGCGATCTTGCTGGAGTCCGTCAAGTCGTTAACGGTGAAATCGCCGAAAGTGACTTGCTCTCGATGCTGAGTTCAATCATTGATCGGTCGCTTGTTCAATCGATTACCGACGGAGATGCGACTCGGTACCTCCTCCTTGAAACGGTTAGAGAATTTGCAAACGAGATGCTAATTAGGGGGGGGATGTGGGAGCTATTCAACGATCGTCATCGCGATTACTACACGAGTTGGGCCGAAAGTCGATGTGATGTCGTAGGGGGCAAGCAAAAGATTTTCATGGACTTCGAGCGCGAACACGATAACATTCGCGCCGCTATCGAATGGTGTTACTCAAGAAACCACTACGTTAAGGCGATAGAGATTTGCGTTGCATCGGCACGTTTTTGGGACACGCATGGGCACCTGGACGAGGGCCGGCGGCAGGTCGAAAGGGCGCTCCAGTTTGCACCTCCTGAATTGACCGGACATCTGTGGGGCCGTGCGCTCGTACATGCCGGATGGATGGCTGCGTGTCAGCGAGATGGGGAAGCCGCAATACAGCGTTACGAGGAGGCTCTGAAGATCTACCGGGAGATCGGCGATCAGTCCCTCACTTGTGTGGTCCTCAATTGTTTGGGAGGATCTCTGGCGATGGTAGGCAGGTATGTCGAAGCTGAATCACATTATTTAGAGGCGCTGGAAATCGCGAAAGCGCGTGGCAGGCGTTGGTCATCCATCGTAATCGCCTTTAGCAATCTGGCCGAAATAGCGCTAGCCCAAAACGAATTTAACAAAGCCAGAAAGTTACTCGAAGACGGCATGAGCGCAATGGAGCCAAGAATCGAAGACTTTGCCGAAGTTTGCGGAATTCTGTTTGAGAACCTTGCGTTCACAGACTTTCGCGAGGGCAGATACTTGGATGCGATGGAACACGCACGGTCTGCCCTTCGGTTGTTCCGAGATGCTGATTTGGTGGTCGACCTTCCAATCGCCATTCTATGTGTAGCGCTGTCTCAATACGGTTTGGGAAACGCTCGTCTTGCGACAAAGCTGATGGGCTCCTTTGAAAAGATGGTTGATGACCAGAGTCTTGTGCCCCTCTCGTTCTTTGCTCAAGCGAAGCACGATGCGTGCGAGAATCTTCGGCGCGATCTCGGGACAGTGGCTTTCAGGGACGAGATTCAAAGCGGCCGGGAGATGACGACTGCTTCCATAATTGCCACGGCCCTCTGCGAAAATGAGCCCGTTGGCATTGGGACCAAGGCGAGCTTAATTTGAACCTGTTGGGCTATAATTTTCCTTCCTTGGGGATGTAGCTCAGTTGGGAGAGCGCTGCAATCGCACTGCAGAGGTCGTGAGTTCGAATCTCATCATCTCCACCCGAATTGTTGAACGTAAGCGGTTATTTGTTAGCTGCTAGACTTTCGCCATGAGAGTCGCTTTGCTGTCGCTTCTTGCGTTAGCTGTTGTTGGATGTTCGATCGAACAGCAAGCTACAGATGTGGCTCCGTCGCCCGCACAAACATCGGGGGCAACGTCGCAAGTGCAGACCGAAAGCAAGCCTGTCCAAGCAACGGCTGCACACACGCAAGATGCGATCGCGGCCGAGCTGGCCCTGCGGTCGATGGATGTTCCGATTTACGCGGATGCTAAGGTTGATTCAACGCAACATTCATCCACTGATCCGCAAGCAACTAATGCGGTGTTTCAAACTTCAGCGTCTGTAAAGCAAGTTGAATATTTCTATAACAGCTATCCGGAATTGAAGGCTCAAACGGCGAACGGAACAACCGTGTTTTCGGGCAAGCTCAAAGGGATTGCTGTCGTGATCGAGATTAGAGCCAATAAGAGCGGCACGGAAATCATCGCGCAAGGCGGGCCAGAGCCCTAAGCGGCGCTTTGCATGCGGTTACTTCAAACGAGATGAAGGCAATTGCGACCCGCCAGGCTCGCTAAATTCACGGAGAACAATATAATGCAATCGCTTGCAAATGGCGATCGACATTCGTTTGTAGTAGATACGCCCTAGAGCCTGCTTATACCGCGCAGAATCAAGTCGGATGCTTCGTTGTGGGCGTTTTCCGAGTCGAGTTTCAAGCCAAACAGTTTTCGGTTTTCGGTTACCGTTAGCCCATTGTCAACCCACCGGCGGCCACCAACAAAGTACGTCGCCAAAGACGCCATTACATCTTCCTGGGTGACGATACGGTTCTGGTAACCCGGTATGGCGAGGGAGTTGGCAAAGGTCCTCTTAAGCTCGGCGTTAAATTCGGTTTGCTCCGAAGAATCTTTGTCGGCCCTTTGTTCGATGTTCATTTGGGGAGGATATTGGAATGTTTCTCCTAGGCCGAGCACCGTGCCAACCTGCATGGAAGCTTCGTATTGTTCACTCGTCGCCCCGAGAATGTAGACGGGTTTTCGGAGGCACTGCGCGATCATGACTTCTTCGGCAATGCCCGAGCATCTGCCCCAACTTTCCAGCGTTTTGCCTCCGAGGACGACCAACGCGTCAACATCTTGGATTATCCGTAGCCGCATTCGAAAAAGACTTAAGGACCATGCAATGTGCTTTCTGTGATCGTACGCCTCCTTACCGCCTTTGTCTGGCCTGGCGCGGAAATAGCCATCCGAGATTCCCAAATAAGTCATTTCCTCCTTGCTTAAGGTTTGCAGACGCAGAACTTTAACAATGTTTGGATCCTCCTTTTCGAGCTTCGTTAGCTGGTCGCTGATATCTGGCATGAGGAACGCTGGAAATCCTAGGTAATTCTTGATAGGAAACGTATCTTGCGCGCGCCTAACTAGCCCCTCGGGAACGCGTCGCGCTCCGGCCAACAGACCTTGCATTGCACCTTTGTAGTCAAGGTCACCACCATATGCTACAGAGCTACCATTGACGAAGAGCCTGCGGCTTAGCTCGGTCAAAATAGGGAGTGAGCCTTTGTCCCATGGATTCGTAGAAATTCCGATCAACTTGCCATCAAGGGGGCCTCGGCTAATGTGCAATCGGAGCAAATCCTGTTGATCAAGGCCCCCGCCGTTGGGTGCTGATGACGTAGACCCAGGTAGACAACTCACATCGAAGGTGGTTTTGTCCGTGAGTTCAGAAGAATCGACTATTGCCTGGAGGGACCGGTTATGATGAATAAAGTGCGCAGTCCACAATAGATTTCTTAAAAGCCCGTCTTCAATCGCGATCGGGCTATTCATATCACGCTTGCCTAATTGAAATTTTAGTGCCAGTGCCCTTCTATTGATTCGATCCGAGTCTTCTCCATTAAGGCCCTGAACGTCGAGGAAACCGTGGAGACGGCTAATGAAATCTGGCACCTTGTTCTTTCTGTAGGAGTCGGCATCCGCTACGGCACGTTCCTGAAACTGAAGCATTGTCTCTGCCGTTCCGCCCGCAAAGACAAGCAATGCTTTGCGAATCTCCGTAACATCGCCGCCGATGTTGAATAGCCCATCTTGCATCATGCCGAGAAAGGTCTTGAGCCAACCTAGCGGACGATCACCTTGAGTCGAATCGAATTCGTCGAAAAAAATGACTGGAATCTTTTGGCTTGCCAAAATGCCAACCACGGGCGCGAGATACCTGCTCAGGTCAGCCGATGATATCAACTGCGAAAGATTTATTTCCGGTACAGCTTTATAACTTGCTTTTAGGTCCTTGATGATCGACTTAATTATTGTTGACTTACCGCTGCCGGGCGGGCCGAAAACAGCAAGACAAATGGGTCGCGAAACCTCTTTCCTCACCGCATAGTCTGCGAGCATCCGCTTGAATGTTGTTGCTCGCGAAAACTCTTTGCTTAATTTCACCAAAGGTAATCCACCAATGTCGGTGGAAACGAGGTCATTCACTCCCGAGCTCGAGTCCCCAAGGATATATTTCTTCGCTTCGCTGAGCTGCGATTCTATGTCCGGCCCAACTGGCTCAACATTCAGCATCAACGAATTCTACTTCGGACAAATTGCTCGATCGGCGCGTACGTTCCAGGCTAAAATCTCGCCATGCCGGATAAACAGGTCGAGATTCTGGATCGACAGGAGCGACTGCGCGTCGGTTTCTTCCGATGGTATGCGGTGAAGTTTCGCTATCGCAAGTTCAACGGCGACTTCTCGAAGTCAGCCGAATACATGGTATTGGATCGAGGCGACAGCGTCGCCATGCTCGTCCACGACGTTCCTAAGGATGAAGTGGTCCTTGTCGAACAGTTCCGGATTTCCGCATACGGTCCGACCTCAGGGTGGATTTATGAACTGCCTGCAGGACGTGTGGAGGATGGTGAGGATCCACAGTCAACCGCTATCCGAGAAGTAATCGAAGAAACAGGCGCATCGGCAAAAACGCCAGAATGGATTTCCAGCTTCTTCCTTTCTCCCGGTGGCACGACCGAAAGGATCCATCTCTACTATTTCGGATATACCAACGGTCTCAAAGTAGGGGAACACGGCGGTTTGGCGGCGGAGGGCGAGGATATTCGTGTCCATCGAATGCCGTTGCCGAAGGCTCTTGAAATGGTGAAGCATGGGGAGATTGCGGATGCAAAGACGATACTTGCCCTGTTTTGGCTCCGTGATCGGACGAATCGCATTCATTAGGCCCTGCTCCGCCATAACGCCCTTTAAGCGTTTTTTGGTGTGTTAAGCAGCAGGCATTGGTCAGCAATCAGCGGACAGTAATCGGAAATCTGTGATCAGTTTCTTGGAATTCTCATTACGGAGTAGCCACCAACTTACGATCCTGTGATAGTTCTTTACTTATCTCATTCACTGTCGTGATGGTCGCAAAGCGCCCGCCCAGAGCATAGACGGTTCGCTCCTCGACATCTTCCACGCTCAGAACGCGGCCAGGAATGGTGGGGTGCGGAATTGGGAAGGTTGCGATCGCATCGAGTACAAAGTCGACCTTGTATCCGAGGTCCGCAGCAACACGCGTCGTTGTTTCGCAGCACTGCTCCATAGTGAGACCCGCGACCGCAACTCTTCTCACGCCGCGCTCTAACAAGTAGCCACCGAGCCCAGTGCTCGTAAAGGAATTTCTGGTGTGGTGCTTGTGAAAGACGGGCTCGCTGGGGCGGCGATTGGTGAAGTCCATCAACTTATATTCAGGGCTGTCGGTGCGGAAGCCTTCGTCGTCGTCGGAGTGCATGACGAATACAACAGGGAGCCCGTGCTCTCGATAGAGAGCGAGAAGACGCCCCAAGTTTTCTTCGAAGTGCTTGTTGTTTCTGGTCTCCCAACGCGATCCAATCTTGAACGAGTCCTGTACGTCAACGGCGATCAGGGCAGATTCAGCAATGGGCACGGACTTGTTGTAGAGCATCTATCAATATTTTAGATGTCGTTCGCCACATGCGATTAGCAGTTTTCGGACATCGTGGTGGGGCAGCGCCTAAAAGCTAATTTTGCTTACCGGCAACGCGTTGAACGGTCGCTTTTGCCAAAGGTTCTTCTGCGGATGGCGGGAACGGCGAGACGCTGCTCACGTTGATTTCGCACAGCACGTAGGTGTCATTGTATTGCTCGTCTCGTGGTCCAAGAAGAAAGTCTGCATCCCATAAAAGCGGAAGTTCGTCGCGGGCTATGTTGAGCGTCGAGAGGAGTTCGGGAAGAAATACATCTTCCATTTGTCGTTTGAGGGCTTCAAACCGCGGCGTATCGGCAGCGTGATAAAGTCGTGGCCCTGGTTGCGGCGCATCTTCCGGATTGGCTCCAGGCGATGGGGGATACAGTGCATTGATTTCTTGGTGACCGAAGCCTTCGACCTTGTCGACGACCATATAGCAACGGGTCATGCCATCGACAAGGCGATCTTGATAGGCTTGATCGATCATACGTCCGTCGCCTTCAAAGTACTGCTCGAACAGCTCGAACACATCTTCGAGGGTTGCGGTCTGTTCGTAGTTTCCCCGCTCTGCGTGACGAATTCGGACAAGCGTTTCTGCCGTCCATTGGGGAGTCGAATCGAACAACTGCACTTTGTAAATACCGCCGCCGCTGTGTCCACGATACTGTTTAAGAACGCGAGACTTTCCTCTTTCCAGCGAGCGGGGTAGCTCGCGTCGCAACTCTGCATAGGTGCGGTAGACCAGGACGTCGGAACCGAACGAGGTGTCCTTTGTATCGAAGAGCACCTGCTTGGTACCCATCTTCATGATCATGTCGGGGTGAGTGCTGACCATGACGCCGCGCTTGCTCAAATCGCGAAGTACGGAATCAAACTTAGTCCGATCATGATTGTCGGGCATGATGGGATTCACCCAGACAAGAAGGCCGTCTAGTTCAGATGAAGATTTCGCGAAATCTTCGGCAAAGTCGTCGCTGTAGATAGCGGGGGTTGCTTCGGCCCCTGCTTGTTCAAGTGCGGCGGCGATACCGCCGAAGCGCGATTCCGCTAGTCTTGCGGTGCGTCGAGCCTCGGGGTCGCCATAGTAGACGATTCCGATGCGAGCCATTGAGACTCATTGTACGCACATGTGGGCCAACGGCGCGCAACTCTCGTCCGGTGCGCTAACGTAATGGTATTGACGGTGAGGAAACCGTCACTCAAGATGTCAGCGATGCAAGGGGTTGCTTCTGTACGAGCGGCGATAGGACGGGTCTACAAAGTGGGCGCGTATCGCAATCTTGGCTGGGCAAGGCTTGCTCTAATGTGGCACTGGTCGAAGGAGTCTTTGCCGCTGCATGATCATCAACATCCATGTATCCACTATTTTCTGAGTGGGCACTACATGGAGAGCTTCGAGTCGAGTGTCGTCATCGCGGGACCAGGCAGCCTTCTCGTCAAAGCGAGCCATCAGCCGCACGCAAATGCAATGGGCGCGGATGCCTCGTTGGCGCTGCGAATCGAGTTGCGGGATTGGTCCTCGCTACCAGGGCTCGCACCGGGTTTCCTGCCGACACCGTCGACGCGGGCTGCGATAGCGCTTGAGAAGCTGGCCCTGGAGTTGAGAAGCGGACTTCCGAACGAGATTCTGGAACAGTCAACAGGCGAAGTTCTCACCGCCCTTTCAGTTTCGGATTCAGCGGTGGAGAAATCTCCGGAGGAACTCGCTGGCCAGGCGCTACTAGGTAGTGCGTCGGAACATGTTCGAATTGATGCATTAGCTGATCTTCTTGGAATTAACCGGAGTCATCTTGCGCGGCGATTTCAGCACCGCTATGGCTGCGGGATGAGAGAGTTTGCTCTGCGTCACCAAGCGACGGTCGCGCTTGAGCGTGCTGCATTTGATGGCATGCATGTTGGGGAGGCGGTTGTCGAAGCTGGCTTCTACGATCACAGCCACGGAACGCGTGTGCTGAGAAAACTGTTGGGCCGTTCACCGTCTGAATGGCTTGAAATGCACCGGCGGCTTATTCACGCCTAAGCACGACGCAACAAACGTACAACGAACCTGCCATGACGTGCGCGTAGGATATTGCTATGCGAGCTTGGTGCTTAGTGTTGAGTGCGTTGCCAGTTTTGTGTTGCGCGCAGCAACGGACCTTGAATGATTTCTACAATGCGGCACGTTTGGGCGATCTTAGCAAGGTCAAAGAAATCGCTGGCGAGCTGGTCAAAGGTCCACTGTCGAACAATGAAAAGGACCTTGTCTCATTCGCGAATCAGTTGGTGACCCCCAACTTTCCAGTCGATCTCACCGCAGACCCGGAGCTAGTTCACGTTGCGAGAACAGCCGCCGAGCGCGCATTGGAACTTGATCCCAAAGACGCCGCTGCTTTCGAAGTCTTAGCGCGGGCGCTTATCTTTTCGGGCGAATACGAACACGGAATCGCGGCCATGAAAGAAGCGATTGCTTCATCGTCTAGCGCAGAGTGGGTGCGGCAACGAAAAGAGACGCTGGATTTGCTAACGCGCAATGGACCAAGGACACGGCGACAAGATCCAAGGGTCAACAATTGGGCGTTTCCTGTCGGTTACAAGACACGGCAGCTCGGATCAATTGGGCGACTGGATGTTAAAGAGGGAAAAGGGCCGACCCTAATCTGTGTTTCGCTGGGATACGAAGCGAGCATCTTTGATCCGATCGTGCGCGAAATTGGATCACGCGCAAGTTTCTATTTGGTGACACCTCCGGGAATGCCAAATGCGTCGGCACCGCCACTGCCCGGACTGAATGTGAGTTTTGGGGAGCGTACATGGAGCGTCGGATTGGAAAATGCGATCCTGCAGCTCATTAAGGAGAAGGAGCTAAAGGATGTCGTGTTGGTGGCAGACGATTATGCGTCGCCCCAAGTAGTGCTTCACATCGCAGAACGAGCGCCAGATTCTATTGCTAAGGTGATTCTCCTGAATCCTTCCTCTGCAAATCCTTCTCCACACGAACGGATCGTTGCTTGGGTCGATAAAGTGCTCGCACCCAAGTGGTACGCGACGGTAACAAAGCAGACGTGGGCGGAAGGAATGCCGCCTTCCTCCGCTTTGTGCCGCGATGTTTCGCACGCTAAGAAATGGTTTCAGAAGAGCCTTGACGTGCCGATTCCCGTGCTTTGCGAGTACTTCTCCGAGTCGCTGACCGACGATATTCTTGGCCGCATTGGCTCCCTTAAGCCGAAGGTCCTGGCGATCTTTGGTCGCGACGACAACTTGTTTTCGACACCTCTCGGAGCGCCACAGCAAACGAACACGATGTTTTGGAAAGGGCTTGCGGAAAGCCCAAATTCAAATGTTCAGGTTGCCGTGGTCGACCACGCCCGCGCGTTGGTAACCATCGATCAACCAGAAGAGGTCGGCAAGGCTATTCGGGCATTCCTCGGAATCTAAATGAGGTCGCTGAGCTTGTCGCGGAAATCTGCTAGCTGCGTTGATCGTGAAGGCGACCGAACGTGTGCGAGAGGAGTTTCTCCATTTTTCGCGATGCCAAATCGATGGCGGCTGCGATGCTGTTTGACTTCTGAGTTACAACGAGCGGCTTTAATCCTGCCGGTCTGGCTTCCAATCGACAGCAGATGTCGCTTGGTCCCGTTTTACGTGAGTTTTGGTCCTCCAAGTGGACCTCTATGCGGGTGAGTTGTTTTGAGAATCGCTCGATTCGCTTGTGCAACTTTGCCTGGACGTCGGCGGCCAAGTTTGCGCCACCGCTGATGTTGTGATCCGTATTGACGATTAATTGATACATTAATCCGCCCTCCAAGAAGCAATGACCCATCTGGTCGTTCTCTTTATTTGACGATGCCTTGGACGCTAGGGTTGCCGTTACGCAATTTCGCCTGACAATCTAGAGAATGCCGCCAAGAATCAGCCATGCTAAGGCATGAGCACTTTGCTTGTCCTCGCGATCCTTGCTGCTGGCCACTCTAACAATGCCAAACCAGAGAAAGTTACGTTCCAATATAACTTCAAGGTTGGCCAGACGATTCACACGACGATGAAAGTTTCCGCTCAGATGAACATGGGCAATACCCAGACGGATTTGGCTGTCAGCACGCATGTGGACGAGGTGAAAGAAGATGGTTCAGCGACGCTGACGACGTCCATGGACAGTGGCACGACCAGCTTTGGCAGTAACAAGATGCACCTTCCTGGGATGGGCAAGAAATTTCAAATGACAGTTTCCAAATTCGGAAAGATCGTTTTGAAGAAAGATGCCAAAGCGACCGTCGTGGTCCAAGAGTTTCCCGATCACGCGATCGCGGTTGGCGAATCGTGGGATGGGTTTATCAACGTTAATGGCGGGAGAACGAGTATCGATGTCAAGACTCACTTCACGTTTGAATCTTTGAAGAGCGTCGACGGCCACAAGATCGCCCATCTGCTGATGGACGAAGATAACACGAATGACAAGGCTGACATCAAGATCAAAGCCACTGGATGGTTGGACTGGGATGTGGACCAGAGCTATCCAGTAACGGGCCATTCCGAAGGCGATGAGCAAATTGGCAAGATGAACGTCCACTTCCTTTCAGACCAGACTGCTACGATTGAGCAGTCCTAACTTCGCAAAAGTTTGATTCAGGCGGGGATGCGAGTTACTTCGCGCAAGTAACTTCGATCTCCGCCTTTTGATTTGATCGCAAGTCCTATTTGGGCGGATACCTGCTTGGCGGGCATGGCCAAAATCAATCCATGAGTTCGCAGCCCACCCTCGACCCTTCCGATTGGGAATCCTTTCGGGCACTTGCCCACAAGATGGTGGACTCAGCTCTTGATGAAATTCGGACGATTCGCGACAAGCCTGTGTATGTGGCGCCGCCGAGTGATGTGCGTTCGAGAATCCTGGATGAGGCCATCCCAAGGGCAGGACAGGGCGAAGACGCCGCTTGCGATCAATTCCTCCGAGATGTCCTGCCTTATCGAAACGGCAACATCAGCCCTCACTTCTATGGTTGGGCGATGGGGAATGGTTTTCCGTTGGCAGCGCTTGCCGATATGCTTGCGTCGACGATGGACCCGCACATGGCGGGGCTGAACCAATCTTCTCGATTTGTAGAAGAAAAGGTGATCGATTGGTTTCGAGAGCTGATGGGCTTTCCGGTGGGCTCTTCGGGACTGCTTTTAAGTGGGGGCAGTATGGCAAACATGACCGGACTGCTCGTGGCGCGATATGTGAAATCCAACTTTGATGTCAAGAGCGATGGACTATGGAATGTGGAGATGCAAGCGATCTATTGCACGGCGGAGACGCATAGTTGGCTCAAGAAATCAGTTGAAGCGATGGGCATGGGCACTCGATGCATGCGGGGCGTGCCCATGAATGCTGATTTCACGATGAACATCGATGCACTTCGCTCAATGATCAAAGAGGATCGAGCGGCAGGTCACGTTCCCATGGCGGTAATCGGAACGGCAGGAACGATTAACACGGGTGCGACTGACGACTTGGATGCAATTGCGGATGTCTGCCGAGATGAAGAGCTGTGGTTTCACGTGGATGGCGCATTTGGCGCGTTGATCGCCCTATCTCCGAAGTATCGCCACATCGTAAAGGGAATGGAACGAGCGGATTCAGTTGGCTTCGATTTGCACAAGTGGATGTTCATGCCGTTTGAGTGCGCATGTTTGTTGGTGCGAGATTCTGCTTCTCACGAGAAGACTTTTGTGAACACGGCGACCTATCTGCAGATATTTGATCGTGGAGTAGTGGCTGGTGGCACCCCGTTCTCAAACCGTGGGCTGGAGTTAACGCGAGGCTTTAAAGCGCTCAAAGCGTGGCTATCCCTGAAGGCTTACGGCTTTGATCGATTTAGCGAAGTAATCGAAAGAAACGTAGACCAAGCGAAAGAATTGGCGGATCTAGCGAGATCTCGGCCAGAGCTGGAGATCATGGCGGACGTGCCTTTGAATATCGTTTGTTTCCGATATGTGGTCAAGGGCTGGTCGCTGGAGCAAACAAACGCAGCTAATCAGGAAATTCTTTATCGGCTTCAAGAGCGAGGGATCGCGGTGCCTTCATCGACCGTCCTGGATGGCAAGTTCTGCATAAGAGCCTGCATTATCAATCATCGCACATGCTCTGAAGATCTAAGCGCGTTCATAGACGCGGCAGTGCAACTCGGAACGGAAGTTAAGAACGAAGCACTTGTAAAGAACTGAAAATGTTGGAGCCTCTGCATCGTTGCAGAGGCTCCGGTTGGACGTTCCTAAGGGATAGGAATTGTTTCGTCACGGTTCAATGCAACACCGAAGTGTGAACCTGTGGTCAACGTTACGTCATGGCGATTGCTTGTCGATCGCTGCTGATCGTAGAGGTAACCGAGAGCTGCGCCAATAACGGCTGAGCTGATAACGTTTCCTTTGGTTACCACGGCGACGAGCGCGCCAACACCAGCACCGACGCCGATGTACTTGTCGTCACGATGATCCGAGGATTTCGCGACGAGGCGGCCATCTCGATTGTCGACGCTTTCTGTGTCGAGGCCGATGAGGGAAGCATCTATTTGCTTCGCTCGGCCATCGGGGAATCGCAGTCGATCAAAAGCTAAGCCGAGAACTCCAGGAGTCGAGCCGCTTCTCGCGCGAACTGCGCTGACGTGGCCCTCAACCTTCGTTCCATCCGGCAGGCCCAGATAGTTGTCGTTGCCCCGCGTATCCACGGTTGCCGTGAACGTGTCGCCGACGGTTGAATCACGTGAACTCAATCTATCGTTCAAGGTCACGGGAATAACCGTATTGGCGGCAAGGACAATCGATCGCCCTATCGGCTGCGGTCGTGATCCACGGTCTTCTCGCGGTCGACGATCGCGGTAGCGCGGTTGCTGACCGGGATAGTGTTCCGGTTGACTTGCTAACGCGGTGGAAATGGCGACCGTGTTTGTCGATGGAATCCAATCGACCATTGCGCCCATCGATTCACTGATGAATCGAAGTGGCACCATGGTGCGACCTGCGTAAAGAATCGCCGGCACGTCCAACGGGACGTCTCGGTCGTCAACTCGCGCGGTGCGCTTGTTGATATAAAGGGTGACTGAGCGTCCGTTTCCGGTGGCATAAACTGCCTGGCTTGCGGGCTCCCAATCCACGTTAACGCCCATTTGCTCGAACACTCCGCGTACTGGAACTAACACGCGGCCATCACGTTCGATGGGCTGAACATCTGGAAATTGAACAGACGTACCGTTTACCGTCGCTGAGATCTGTTGACCGTAGGCGACGGTTGTTCCAAACAGCACAACCATTCCGAAAAATACTTTGGCTTTCATGGCAATCTAACTCCTGCCACTTAGGACCAATCAAGCGGCCTAGGGTTCAAGTGCCTAAAGGCAATTTGAACCTGCTGTCCGCCATAAGTTCGACGTTATTGTGCGCAAAACACATCACACAGGGCCGCTTAGACCTACCGTTGAAAGACCATGACGACCGTGTCGTGCATCGTCGTAACGCCACCGACCGTCAGTTGCTGCTGGCATGGGACCGTGCCGACGAGCAAATATCCCTTGCGCGCCTGATCAGTCGCGGTCAAACCAATGCGGTCAGTTGTACGGCCAATTCCTGGATCGAGGTCCACAGTGATCGCGTCGATGGTGTGCACCGAAGCTTTTGCGTCCGCTGCTGAGACGTGCTCTCCGAGGGCAAAAGCCAGGGCAATGAGCCCGATGGAAAGAACGAGGAGATTCCGATTCGCCATGCCTGAGTTTAGTAATCCTTAGAGCCCGCTGTCAACACAATATCGACGGCAGCTAAGGAGAGCATAATTCCTAGATTGATGAAGGGTGGATTGTCCCTGGTTGTGCTGTCTCGAGACGAAGCGCGGAAGTTAGACCGTTGCTTGGCGTCATTGCGTCCCGTCGTCGAGGAGATCGTGGTGATCGATACGGGATCGGTCGATGATTCGCTGGATGTCATCAAGAAGCACGGGGCGACCTTATATCAAATGGAGTGGCCCAACAACTGGAGCGTCGCGCTCAACGAGTTGATTTCGAAGGTCAAAACCGAGTGGACACTCCGTTTAGATCAGGATGAGTGGTTCGACGACCATCAGGCAGTGGCCCTTAAGGACCTGACTCGTCACGATCAAGTTTCGGGCTACTACATCTTGCGCCGCGACCTCATCGAAGAGGGAAGCGATCGATACGACGAGATCCACGTTCTTCGTCTTTGGCGGACCCACGAGATGATTCGCTTCGAGCGCGCGATGCACGAAACGATGTCGCATGCCGACTTTCGGAAAGCTTGGCCGGGCAAGGTTCTGCTGAGATCTGACGTCTGGTTTTGGCACGACGGTCACGTGAATGGAATGCGGCAAAGGGCGGTCCGCAATATCGCTTACCTGCGAAAGGACTTAGAAGAGAATCCGGGTGACCTCGCCACACGCTCGTACCTCGCCACCACGCTACATGGGTCGGGCGATCCGGAGGGCAAGCCCATGCTCGCGGAATTGGTCGATGACCTTCTTAAACCCGGCGCTCCTGATCCACCACCCAATCAGGTTGGCTTGGCCATCGCGATGCATATGGAGTTAATCACGCAGGAAGAGGCGATGTCTCCGCGAACTGAGTTGCTCATCAAGAAGACCTTGGAGTGGTATCCAAAGAACCCAGTGCATCTCTTCTATATAGCGGTGCTGGAGAGAAAACGCGGTGACTTGGAGCGTGCCCTGCAGATTTTCTTGAAGATTGAACGGCTGGCCGAATCGGGCGACTACGACCGTGGGATGTCAATTCCTCTGGAGTTCCTGGGCGAGCGTCTTTGGAAAGGCATGGGATTCGTGGCGACAAAACTTGGCCGAGAGGACATCGTTCGACGATGCCAAATGAAGTTGGCGGCGAGCAAATAACATTTCGTACGCGTTCGGGACATCAGCCTGAAGAAACGCAGATTTTCAGGATCATTTGGAACCTCTTGAACCTCAAGACATATAATTGCTGCTGATGCCGGCAGTAGCTCCGCCTACGATCACCCTCGCGGTTATGGTGCGGGATGACGCCAGCCGACTTGATCGGTGTCTAAAATCTGCCCGACGATTTGTCGACGAGATTGTAGTTCTGGACACGGGTTCCAAAGACGACAGCGTCGTCGTCGCGGAGTCGCATCGAGCGCGTGTGCAGAAGATCGAGTGGCCCAATGACTTTGGCGCGGCATTGAATGTGCTTTTGGCCATGGTGCACACGACATGGACTCTTCGGCTGGATTCGGACGAATGGTTTGATGAAGACGAGATCAAAGAGTTAAGGACGATGGTGAAGGACGAAACCGCCTGCGGCTTCCGACTTGTCCGACGTGATCTCACGACCACCGGTAGCCATTCCGAGATCTCGCTTAACCGACTGTGGCGTACGCACGAAAAGATCCGTTATGTCGGTGCCGTACACGAATCGATTCCGATGAAGTGCTTTGAGGATGCGTGGCCTAACCGCCACTGGGTCACAAGCGACATTTACTTCTGGCACGATGGCTACGCAACCGACTTGACCGAGAAGACAAAACGGAATATAGACCTGTTACGAAAAGAGTTGGATGCAACACCTGGACGCATCGAAGCAGAGGCTATGTTGGCAACGACGCTCCAGTCCGCTGGCGAAAAAGAAGGATTGCAGCGACTGGATGAACTGATTGAAAAAATCATCTCGACTGAACTTGATCGGCCCGGCCCGCAAGTTGCCCTCGCAATTTCGATGTACATGGCGGTGTTGCCAGCGCCCAAGGTGAAACACGATAGCACGGGGCAATTGATCGAGCGTGCCCTTGCTTGGTATCCGAAGAATCCGCCGATCCTTTATTACTCGGCGATCTTAGAGAAGGAGCGGGGGAACTTGGAGACGGCGCTGAATCATCTTCTGAAGTTGGAAGCGCGAGCAGAGTTGGGCGACTACGATCGGAGCATGGCGATTCCCCAGGAGTTTCTCGGCGAGAAACTGTGGAACGCCCTTGGATTTATTGCAACGCAACTAGGTAGGCGGGACGTGGCGCAACGGTGCAACCGTCACATGATCATGTTGAAATCGCAGCAGCGTCGGTAGCTGCATTCACGATTCTGGGGAACAGCTCAACATTCAGCAGCCCGTGCTTTAGCAAGAGATCACGGTAGGTCTTGAGCCCGCGCAAGTGGTCGTCGGTGAGACGATGGTCCATCACATCTGCAAGATAGTGCAGGCAGGCATCTTCTGCAATTCCGGTCTCATCAGCAGATTCTTTTGCAATTAGTTGTGAATGGTTTTCTCCCCATCGCGCGGCGGCATTGAGAAGGCCAACAAGATCAGGCGAAAGATTCTCCTTACCAATCCACACAGCCCAAACAAACGGAAGGGAAGTCAAATCAGTCCACGCTTGTCCGAGATCGAGAACTTGAAGTCCGGTCCCGTCGGCCGCCATTCCCTTGTCGCCAATCAACACGGCTGCATCGGAATGCGTGAGCATCTCGACGAGATCAGGAAGGGCCGAAGTTATGGTTGGCGTGGCGCGATAGACCTCGGAAAGGATTCCTCTCGCAAGCGCATTGCTTGTTAGGGAGCTTGCATCAAGGGCGAGGCTCGAGATCTCCGAAAACGGAACTTTGCTGAAGAGACGAACGCTTTCTATCGCGCCTTGGGAGCCGACAGAAACGCCATTTGCGATCGCGCGTCCAGGAGTGGAAATTGCGTCGAATGCGGATGCAAGAACTGCTTCTGCTTCACCCGAATCAAGTAGAGCGGGCAACTTAGAGGGAACATCGTAGATGACCTGTACCTCGCCCGTATCCGCGAATTGGCGAACAAGCGGTCGAGCATTGATATAGGGAACGCAGCCGACGACGTGACGACTCACGCTAAGAGTTTGCGTCATTTCGGAGAGCAAGTCGTTTCTTCTTGCCCATCATCCTCATTCGAAATAAGTCAATCAACACCTTGGGAGCATCGCGCCACAAAACCACTTTTGACCCTTTTTGGTCGGCCCATCGGATGGGGACTTCGTCGATGCGTAGGTCAAGGTCACGGGCGATCATGAGGACCTCCATGTCAAAGGAGAATCCCGTCATCTTGCATCGCTTGAAAATCTGTTGGGCTGAATCGTTGGTGAAGAGCTTAAAACCGCATTGCGTGTCTTTGATCCCACGAACGCCAACGGCTTGGACGATCAGGTTGGACATGCGTCCGAAGGCCTCGCGATAAAAAGGTTGATGGACTTCCAGTTTGCTTTCTTTGAGGGGGCGGCTACCGATTGCGATCTTCGCGCCCTGATCGAGGTGCGACATGACCTTGGCCGTTTCCTCGGGTGGCGTTGCGAGGTCAGCGTCCATGAACAAGACCCGCTCACCCTTTGCGGCGAGCATTCCAACCCTCACCGCATTTCCCTTGCCCCGGTTTGGTGAATAGGCAATGACTTCTACGTTTGACCGATTCTTGGCGAAATCTTTTGCGATCGCCTCGGTCTTGTCTTTGCTGCCGTCGCTGACGACGAGCATGTCCCAAGAATAGGGTTGCTGATCGAGATAAGACGCCATCTGTTCGAGCGTAGGCCCGATGCGCTCTTCCTCGTTATATGCGGGGATTACAACCGATAGGAACGATGCTGGCAAGTCGCCCGCGATTCTACCGCCGGGGTTGGCTCGGTGTTCCGGTCGAACTTGGAGGCTGCGTTGTCGGAGTAGCTTGCTGGACGGCAATCGAAACGGTATCTACCTTCGGCTCAGGCTTGACGGGGATCTTGGCAATTTGCTGCATCGCGGGCATCCCGTTAGCCGGTCGCGAGGTGATCAGGAGTAGGTTGGTCAGCTTCCGGCGGGGAGAGATCACCATCTTGCCGTTGTAGTAGAGACAGGTCGAACTGCCTCCGTCCAGGCTGAGGCCTTCTTTGATTCCGCAGGAAACCATAGCGCGGCCGAATTCGCTCAAAGTCACGGGTTTGCTGGTGGCGATGAGCACGAGCTTTCCAGACTTGGTGATGCCAATGCCGGTCCGAGAGGCGGAGCTCCAGATGCGGCGGTCTCGAAATCGTTGCGCTTTTGGATTGGGGCAAACCTTTCCATTGCTAACTACTCGAACCGCTCCGCGAAGGCCGTATTGATAGGACGACCACTCCACCGGCTGGCGGTAATGCTCATCGAAGATCGACACTTCGCCGAAGTAGTCAACTCCAAGGCAACTGCCTCGGTCACCTTTGGCCTTCAGATTTCCGTCGACAAGGACATCCGCTACGGGGATGGCTTGCGCGGGGCTGAAGAAGGTTCCGGTGATTGCGGCGATCGGCTGCTCTTTGCCGACAAAATTCCAAGCCGTCCTACTGCCGTTGGCAAGCACTGTCTTTAGAGAAGTCGTTCCCGCCTTCATATCCACGATTACCGCGTGATATCGAACGTGTCCGACGACAAAAGAAGTGTGAGCTACAGGCGATGCGTAGGAGACGATTCCGAGAATCGCCAGTCCGAGGACTGTGAGCAGCTTCATGAATTAATGCCTTCTACGATATAGGTCGGACAAATAGTCTCAGGTAATTACAAGTTGCGGGGTAATGCTCAAAAAGGACGCGTGACTAGTCCGTGAATTTCATTGTTCGACAGATTTCCCGTAATGACTGAAAGATTATTGCGGGGTTTTAGACACGCGAACTCGGCGTAAGCGGCTTTGCGCCTTATTTCTTTCCAGTCCTGGGGCCTGCCGCGGCAGTGAGTCTGTTCACACATTGCTGGGCAATATCATAGCGCCCGAGCTTGCTCGCCGTGAAGCCAAGGGCGTTCCACAGATGGGTGCCCAAGACATTGGGGTCGAAAGGCATCGAGTTTTCGTACTTGCCGGAATCGGCTAGCTCTTGCAATCGCAAGTAGGCGCTCAATGCTTTGTCGGGAGCATTCCTCTTTGTCTCGGCAAGACCGATCGACCACAAGACTCCCGGGTAGTTGCCAAACCACTTCCAACTTCTTTCGATGACTTGCGTGATCAATGGTCCGGCGATCGATTCGTCGGGGCAAGACTGCAATAGGGATGCAAATACGGCGGCGTACATTCTGTTCGAGGGGACCTCTTCCGCTAACGCTTCTTCCGCGACTTTCTCTAATTCGACAATTGCGTTGGGGGCGCCGAGATCGCGAAGGGTCACTGCTCGCATTGCGCGATAGTACGGCTGATTTGGCCTGGCGGCCAATTCCTGCTCGAGCAACGCGATATTGCGCTCGAGTTTTGCGTTTGTTGCCTCGGCATAACCGTCGTGCCATATCCAAAGAGGAAGACTCTCGTACGTCATACCGGGGAAGGCTTTAACGATTCCCTCATTAGAAATGTTTTCGTGAACGAGGCCCTCGTATCGGAGTTCCGGGCTCGTTCGCCATATTCGAAAGATCGAGATTTCCCGATAACGGTCTTCCGCCAAAATGTCGCGACGGACAATTCGATATCCGTAGCAATCCTTTTTGTTCATCGCCTTTTTCAAGGCATCTCTTGGACTTGTTTCAAACCACTCGTCAGAGTCGAGACGAAGCGTCCAATCGGTTTTGATTTCAGCGAGGAGCTTGTTTAGGCCATTGCTGAATGAGCCGTCCCATTCGGTTTCATGAACTCTCGCTCCTGCCGCGCGCGCGACCTCAACCGTGTTGTCCTTCGACCCCGTGTCAAGGATTACGACTTCGTCAACGGCGCCTTGGACCGACTCGATGCAGCGCTTCAGACGCGTGGCATCGTCTCGAACCATGACTGCTAGCGAAATCGATTCCATGCTTTTACGACCTGGTCATGATTTCCGGATGTCGCCCGTAATAATCGTCGACGGCGCTCTTGGCATCGCCGAGAGATAGTCCGGTTGTTTCACGAAGGTTCTTGATAACGTCTATTTTGTTGCTCGGCGACGTGCCGAGCAGGATGTCATCGATCAGTTTATCGTTCGTGCGGCGATCGGCCAGCGATTTTCGCCGACCTTCTTTCTCCTTGAATTCCTGAAAACCCTTTTGATATTTGTGCGATTTCGGAGAGTAGTAGAGTGCTGCTTCCTTCAGCATGTTCACGAAGGCGCACCCCACGACAATGATGGCTATCCACATCCAGTTTTCGTTGCGGTTGACAACAAATGCGCCGACGGAGCCAAAGACCATTACGGACTTGAAGCTGTCGAACAGCTCTGATTTTCGCTTCGCTCGGTATTGGCTACGGAGGTCTTCTTCGGCGCGAGCTTCCGCATATTGCTTTTCCGCCTCTTCGACAGCTTCCGGGGAAATCCCAATTTCCGCCGCGGCCCGCATCAGCTCGGAGCGCGACATGAATCCGGTGTTTTGGACGGCAGCAGCGCGGCGCAAAATCTCTTGCGCGTCTGTCTCGTTGTACGACCCTTCCTGCGAACTCACTGTTTTGTTTACGGTTCGCGAGTGCCCTTCGGTTCAGTTGGCCGGTGAGGGATGCGAACCCCAACTGTTACGCCGTGTTGTCGGTCTTCGTCGTTGCGCCAGTTTTTCAACTCTTCGCCACCGGGATTCTTGAGCTGAATCAGAGCGGTGACCAGATGCGCACCCATACCGATCCCCCAACTGACGATCACATATGGCGCCCAGTCCAAGCGACCGTGACTGGTGAGCATGTTTAACCAGCACAGAAAAAAGTTAATGACGAAGTAAACGCCAAGGTGCGTGTACAAGTGTCGCAACGTGTCGGCTTTATAAGCGGCTAGTTCCTGTTCCTGTTCTTTTTGCGCATGCCATTGGCGCTCGGCTTCTAGAACAGCATCTTCGGAAAGACCAAGTTCCGCCGCACTTGCCAACAGTCGTTGCCTGAGCGTTATGTCAGTTCCGCCTTGATTTTTGACGGCAATGGTAAGGATTTCTTCAACCGGGTCAGATTCTCTGTACCGCTGGCGTGCCATTACAACTATTAGTGTACAGGCGGGTGCCCTCGCCTCGTAGGCATATAATTCCAAGCAATGCCGCGTTCAACCAGGTTTGTAGCCGCATGAAAGTAGGCATTGTTGGCGCGGGTATTTCCGGTCTAGCGGCAGCACGGGCGCTTAAGGCGGCCAGACATAGCCCGGTGATCTTCGAGAAGAATGATCGTCTTGGTGGGCGAGTTGCCACTCGGGTGATCGGCGAGTACATCTTCGATCCCGGCGCTTCCGCAATTACTCCTCGCGGGCACGACATTGAGAACGTGATTCTCAAAGAGCTTGATGTTTCTGATCTGATCAAGATCGAGAAGCCTTTGTATTGGCATCAGGGCATGCGGCCCGTTGTGCCGCCGAATCTGAAATCGGCTCCTGCCCGTTACACCTACACGTCAGGGAACATGGTGTTGCCGCAGCTTCTTGCGAACGGTCTTGATGTGCGCTTGAGTGCGCCGGTTGAAGTGCTGGAAAAGAAGCCTAATGGCTATGCGATTGCAGGCGAAAACTTTGACGCGATTATTCTAACGCCGCCAATTCCACAGACTGCAGCGATTCTTTGGTCCGTCAATGAGAGCAGGCCTTTTGCCAACTGCCGCTACCGTCCGTGCCTTTCCATCATGTTGGGGTTCGCAAAGGAATTGCCGGAAACGCATTACTCTGCGCTCCTCGATCCTGAGCAACGTCATCCGCTTATGTGGCTTAGCTTGGAATCGGTTAAGAGTCCAGGACGCGCACCTATTGGTCATTCAGCGTTGGTGATCCAGATGGCTCCTTCTTACAGTCTCAACAATTTCGGAGCGACGGACGAGAAGATCGTAGAGGATGCGCTTGACTATTTGGTATGGCTGCTGGGAGAAGAGTGGCGAAAGCCAGATGTCTCCTTGGTAAAGCGCTGGAAATACTCGCAGCCAGATTCGGTAGCGCTTTTCGAAACGGTAAATGACCCACGTTCTCGCGTCATTATTTCAGGTGACGGAGTGCTAGCGGGACGCGTCGAAAATGCCTATGATTCGGGCCTCAAAGCGGCCGCTTTGCTGTCGCAGCAGGCTGCTAGCCAAACTGCTGGGTAAGGCAGCCAGCCGATTGTGCGGTACAATAACTCACGCCCTGCAGAGTCATCTGCATTTTTTTGCCCCCGTCCATTCGGGCGATTCAGCTAGGCGGGTTAAGGAAGAGATGGTCTACCGTCCGCTTCGCTACGAGCAAATGATGAGGGCTGCCGAGTCCTACGACGTTCGCGCGCGCCGCATGTTTGGCGGCATGGGCATCTACACTGGCGAGAAAATGTTCGCATTTCTTGTCGGCGAGGACATTGGCCTTAAGCTTTCTCCGCCAGATCTAGAGGAAGCGATGAACCTTCCCGGCGCTGGTCCTCTGATTCCTGAGCCAGATGCGGAACCGATGCGCGAGTACGTTCGCATGCCGCGTGAGATCCTCGACAACTACGACAGCTTTATCCACTGGGTGGAGCGAAGTGCCGCTTACGCGCGCGCGAAAGCAAGCCTTCAGTAGGGTTAGGGTCAGGGGGGTGGAACTCCTTTTTGCAAACCTTTAACGCGTTCCTTGTTGGATCGCCGCTTCCTAGCATCTATAATTGCTCCTAACGGCGGGCCGGTTTCGTCCAGGTCTGTACAAGGGGATTCGGTTGGAACCAGATGCACCTGTACTAAAAACCAAAACGGGTAGTGCTGTTCCTGCGACGCCCGGACAAATCGTTTTCGACGATTTCATCCACATTGGAATTCCAGTCATCCTAGTTGGCGTTGTTGTGCTGCTCGTTATTCGCACTGTGCTTCTGAAGATCGATTTGACGGGGCCAGGTTTTACGTTGAAGACCAAGCGAACCATCGTCGCTGAGATGGTCTCTGATCTCCTCGCTGATGTCCAGGATCTTACGAGAGAAGAGAAGGATCTTTTCATGAAGATCCGCAATCGGATTTCGCGACATGGCAAGGTGAAAGCGAGCGATTTGTTTCCTGATTTCAAAGTTGGATCAGACGAATATCATTTGCTGCGCTCTTTACAGTGCAGTCATCTGATCAGGCCCAATCGCTCGAAGTGGGACAAGGACACGTTTGTCCAACTCACGACATTTGGCGACCAACTGGCAGTGCAGAAACCGAATTTGTTCACCGCCGGCGGCGCGCCAATGGTTCATGAGTAAGCGGCGAAAAGCTGCTTTGATCATTCTATTAATTGGCGTTGCTTTCGTTTTGGTTGGGGCACCCATTTACTTCTTATGGCCGAAATTCCGTGCTAGTGGCGAGATCCATGGGTTTGAAAAAAGACTTGATGCTGATTACACTCGCGCCATTAACGCGGGAGTTCCTCTGGTTGCAGAGGAACTTGCGATAGAGCCTCCCGTTTCGGATTCTGAAAACGCAGCAGCCCTATTTGAGAAAGCGTGCGCATCTTTGCCCAAGAAATTAGATCCTAATTTTCAATACAACGCGGAAACTGGCAACTACAAGGAAGCGAGCGCATTGCTCAAACCTGCCGAGCCAGCGATGGATCTCGCAGTTAAAGCGTCGGCATTTCCGAAATGCGAGGTCAAACGCGACTGGGATTTGGGACCAGATTTGTTGTTTCCCGAGTTCGGTAGAGCTAAGCAACTTGCAAAGTGCCTCGCTGCTCGCGCAGTCATAAAGGCTGGTGCGGGCGATCACGACGGAGCAATTGTCGACCTGCGGGCTTGCTCGTCTTTAGGCGCTGATTGCGTTAGCGACTCAACGATAATCGGCGGCCTGGTGGACATCGTGATTCAAAAGATCATGGTCCGGGGCCTGGAGCATTGTTTACCAATGGCAGATAGCGCGGTAGCGCTTAGGAAATATGAGTCGCTTCTTAATGGTTCGCCGCCGAACATCGATTGCCTCATGGTCCTTAAGCACGAGTCTTATCTACAAACGGCTGTGATTCGAAACATGGATCCAGGCTCGAACGGCGAAACAAATTTCGTGGAACTGGCTAAGTCGGGCGATCTTCGCCGTTCAGGAGTCCCAGAGTCGAGTACAGCGCGAGGAATAATGGCTGCCCATTTGGAACTCTGGTCCGAAGTATTCGAGCGAGCCCAAAAAGAAACTGACCCCTACCGCCTTCTGTCGCTTCCAGAGGAGGTTCTCGAGCGGCAAGAAGTAGGTCACGAATCCATCTTTGGGCTTGAGGCATTAGTTACGCCTGTGATTCGCGATGCTGGACAAGCGTTTGAACTGAACAAGATATCGTGGCCGATTACCGATGCCCTTTGCAAAGTTATGATCTACAAGAAGGAACATGGAGCCTATCCTGCTTCGCTCGCAGAAGTTGGCTTCAACAAAATCGATCCGTTCTCGGGGAAGCTGTTTCGCTACTTGGTAAAAGGTGATGAGGTGCGCATCTACAGCCTTGGCAAGGATCGGGTCGATAACAATGGATTGCGTAAATCGGAGATGCCCGCGCGAAAGAGTTCGCAATTCGACGAGGCCGCGTCTTACCCACCAATTGCGGCAAGAAAGACTAAGGTGGACTAAAATCCAGCTATGGCCAATGTCGAGGTCACATCGATCCGTGTGTATCCGGTCAAATCGCTGCGTCCGATTCTGCCCGAAACCTGGACGGTGGAACGAAGAGGACTTCGCCACGACCGTCGCTGGATGGTAACTGACCCAGGCGGAATGTTTCGAACACGCAGGGAGATTCCGCGCATGGCGCAAATCTCAACCGCTTTCGAAAACGGCCACATGATCCTTTCCAAGGAGGGGATGGAAGACTTGCGCGTTCCCACAAAAGACACGGGCAAGTCGATGAAGGTTCAAGTGTGGAGAACGCTTACGACCGGCAAACCTGTTTCCGAGAAAGCTGATGAATGGCTGACGCGCGCGATTGGCGAGCCATCGCGCCTCGTCCACATGCCGGAGACGGCACGCAGGAAGATCGCGCCTTCGTTTAACTCCGGAAAGGATTGGGTTGGCTTTGCCGACGCCTTTCCAATTCTCGTTGCGTCGGAAGCTTCGATTGACGACCTGAATTCTCGCCTCGATTCACCTATCCCGATTCAGCGATTCCGCCCCAACATCGTTATCAAGGGCTGTGGCCCATTTGAAGAAGATTCTTGGTCGAAGTTGCAAATTGGCAACGTCGTGTTGCGCGCGGCGCGGCCGTGCATTCGTTGCCTCGTCACAGCGCAGGATCCGCTAACGGGTGAAGCGCTGGGACCAGAGCCGCTTAAGACTTTGGCGACTTATCGAAAGATTGAGGGCGGCGTCATCTTCGGCATGTATTACATTCCCGAAGTTCTCGGAGAGATATCCGTCGGCTCCACCTGTACTCCCGTAGTCTAAAGCCCGTAACGCCCACCCGCTGTGGTTAAACTGGGGCATGCTCGCTTCACTCGTTGCTGCGGCCGTACTTGGAGCTTCTCCTCAAGACAGTAGCCATCTGTTCTTGATGCAAAGCCCAACAACTAACGGCAAATCCATCATTTTTGAATTCGCGCGTGATCTCTGGTCAGTACCGATCGGTGGAGGCGATGCGATTCGCTTGACGAACAGTCCAGGAGAGGAAAGCGGACCGATCTTCTCGCCTGATGGAACGAAGGTCGCTTTCACCGGCCAATACGATGGCAACACGGATGTTTACGTTATGGATGCCGGCGGTGGCATTCCCAAGCGCCTTACCGCCCATCCGGCAGGCGATGTTGCGGTTGATTGGACGCCGGATGGTAAAGACGTTTTGTTTTCGTCATCGATGGTTTCCAACATGCCGGGACCGCGATTGATGATGGTTCCGATTGGCGGCGGATATCCGAAGGCATTGCCACTGCCTTCAGGGTCCCAGGGATCATTTTCACCCGACCAGCAGAAGATTGCGTACGTTGCGGGTTATAAGTGGGAGCCAGCGTGGAAGCGATATCGCGGTGGTCAGGCTTATTCAATTTGGATCGCGAACATAAGCGACTCGCAATGGAAAGCTATTCCCAAGAAGAATGAGAATAACGAAAATCCGATGTGGATCGGTAACAAGGTCTATTTCCGCACGGACAAAACGGGAGTGTTCGGAATCGACAGCTATGACACGGCGAGCGGAAAGATTGACACTGTCGTTGCACCCGATGATTGGCGCGATGTGAAGTCGGCAAGCGCAGGTCCCGGAGTAATCGTTTACGAAAAGCTTGGCGGGCTCTACGTTTACGATCTTAAGGACAAAGATTCTAAGCAAGTGCCCGTGAACATCAAGGGAGACTTCCCTGAAGTCCGCGCGGAATTCAAGAACTTGAATCGCTACGTGAGCGGCATTGCTATTTCGCCAACCGGTCAGCGAGTCGTGGTAATCGCGCGCGGAAGAGTGTTTACGGCTCCGGCAAGTAAGGGCGACATCCGCCAACTGACTCAAGGTGACGGCATCGATCGACGCGATCCAGCATGGTCACCAGATGGAAAGACAGTTGCTTACGTCACGGATGAACATGATAAGCAGGAGTTGGCTCTACTCAGTTTGAAGGACCACAGCGTCAAGTACATGGCGCTGGGCGACGGACCTGCGTTCTACGAAAATCCGAAGTGGTCCCCCGACTCGAAGAAGATCGTTTATCGCGACAAGAGTCACGTCGTGTGGATCATGGACGCAGCTACAGGTACGAACACGAAGGTTGATCAAGGAACCTACGAAGATCCAACTTGGCAGGTAGATCCAAACTGGTCGCCCGATTCCAAGTGGATCACATGGAGTCGTGATCTTGATAGCCATATCTGCGCGGTGTTTCTGTACAACCTCGATAGCGGAAAGGTCACGCAGGTCACCGATGGAATGGCCAATGCGAAGGGTCCAGTGTTTGACAGAGAAGGGAAGTATCTGTTCTTCTACGCGAGCACCAACGACGGACAAGCGATTAGCTGGCTCGACCTGACCAGCTTTAACCAGACCAACGTGACGAGCAGTGTTTACGCGGTTGTTCTGTCTAAAGATACGGAGAGCCCCCTTCATCCCGAGAGCGATGAAGAGCCGATTAAGGATGACAAGCCAGCCATGCCCGATAAGCCGGCGATGGCGGGTCAGGGCGCAGATGCGAACAAGCCAGCGGGAGCTGATCAAGGCAAACCCGACGCGGCAAAGCCAACTGGTCCGGCGACGAAGATTGATTTGGACGGTATCGAACAAAGAATCATCGTTCTGCCTTTGCCGGAAAACACCTACACCAAACTTGTGACGGGACAAGGAGGAACGCTCTTTGCAATGTCGGTCCCGCCGCGCACGCTCGCAACAGAGAATAACGGTCTTGGATCAGTTGTCAAGTTCACCTTCGCGGATCGAAAGCCGAGCCCCTACTCCGATGGAGTGGGCGGTATGGAAGCAAGCGCCGATGGCAGCAAGCTGCTTCTAGCGCGAGCGCGAGGATTAATGATTCAATCCGCGATGTCGCCTGCGCCGCCAGCTGTAGTCGACTTGAGTGGACTGACGGCTAAGGTCGATCCTAAGAAAGAGTGGGACCGCATGTTCCACCTGACGTGCCGAAACGAGAAGCTTCTGCTTTACGATCCGCACGTTCATGGCGTTGACATGGACGCGATGGAAAAGAGATACGAGCCGTATCTCGCCAACATCTATTCGCGCACTGATCTGACCTACCTTCTTGAGGACCTCACGGGTGAAGTCTCAATTGGCCACATGTGGGTCCAGGGTGGAGACCTGCAAACACCGGACAACTTTGTTCCCGGCGGATTGCTTGGTGCGGACTATGCGTTTGAGAACGGGCGATATCGCATCACTCGGATCTACGACGGCGAGCGTTGGAATCCCGATTTGCGTTCTCCATTAGCGCAGCCAGGAATCAACGCAAAGGTCGGAGAGTACGTGCTTGCGATCGACGGCGTTGACTTGAAAGATTCCGACGATATCTACGAGACGTTGGAAGGCAAAGCCGGCAAACAGGTCAAAGTGAAATTTGGCCCGACCGCCGACGGCAAAGACTCAAGAGATGTAATCGTGGTGCCAACTGCAAGTGAAGGCGCCCTTCGATTTAGAGCTTGGGCAGAGGACAATCGTCGAAGAGTGGCAGAAGCAACCGATGGCAAAGTCGGATACGTTTACGTACCAGACACCGCAACCGGAGGCTGGACCGAATTCAACCGTTACTACTACGCGCAAAACAACAAGAAGGGAATGATTGTTGATGAGCGATTTAACAACGGTGGTTTGATTAACAACTTCATGGTCGATGAGATGTCGAAGACCGCAGATGCGGCGTTCACTCCGAGAGATGGAAAGGATTGGCCCACACCTGGCGCGGCCCTTTTCGGACCGAAGGTGATGATCGCCAATCAGTTCGCTGGATCGGGCGGCGACATGTTCCCGTGGCTGTTCAAGCATCGAAAGATCGGCCCCGTCGTTGGCAAGCGAACGTGGGGCGGTCTGGTTGCCGCCTTTGGATTCCAATTGCCAGACGGTGGAACCGTGCGGGCTCCAAACTGCGCGTTCTATAACTTGAACGGCACTTGGGATGTGGAAGGATACGGCGTCGATCCGACGATCGAAGTCGAATACGATCCCTATCTCTGGCGACAAGGAAAGGATGCACAGCTCGAGCGCGCAATTGCCGAAGTGCAAAAATCAATGAAGACCTACAAGTATCCAAACTTCAAACGTCCGGCCTATCCGGATCACTCGAAGGTGGATATTCGATACTGAGCCTTGGGCTCTAGGCGACTTATAAAAGGGGAGCCGAATGGCTCCCCTTTCAATTGGTTACTCGCTGATTTGTATCTCAAATTGCTTGAATTTCTCTAATAGTTAACTGTGGATGACATTTAAGCCCGACAAATTGCGGGTTCCGCCACCAGATACTTCTGATTTCACCGCTTAGATTCTAAAATGAAAATGCGTGGTGGAGCACATTCCGACCCTAGGAGCCAGGTTCGATCTCAAGAAGGTCGGGACCGAACAGAACTGCTGGCAGGTGTTTTGGCGCGTCATTCGACCGAAGCAACTCGCGGGGGCATCTCTTTACGAGGGAAGTGTTCATCGCGATGACTACTGCATCGCAATTCAAACCACCGAGCCAGGAGTTCTCGAAGCGGTGCGCGAGGCGCTTGCCAAGAGTTCTGAGTTCACCAGAGTTTGTTGCACAGATCCTTTTGTTGAAGGTGACAACTGCGTCGCCATGCCGTTGCCACGCACCGGCCGCATCGACATCGAAGGGAACTTGATCGGTGACGACAAACGATTGGCAGAGCATGTTACGGCGCCAGTTGATACGTCCGAAGATGAGGTGTCTCTTGACGTGGTGGATTCTGCGTCAACGGTACGACATCGACCCGCAACAAGCCGTAGCGCCGAACTTCCGATCATCGATAGCTTCGAAGATTTTGAAGCTTTGCTTAAGGACCGTTTTGTTTGCCGCCAGCAGGGTTTTGAAAGAGACCTATGGATTTCTCCCAAAGAACTTTGCGACATGGTGGAGAAATACGAATACATTCTCGAGGTGGGACTTAGCGAGCATACGAGCGAGCGAGCCGAGAATGCTTTGCGAGTTCGATTGTTTCCTAAGGACCACTCGGGCGACCTGCCGATCGAGCTTGAGGGGCTTTACATGTTCAAGAGCCGATACGCGGTGACGCAGTTTCTCCAGAGTTTTATGGCGTCGCCGAAATATGCTGATGCGATTCCGGACCTTGCGGGAATTATTGGCCGGTTCCATTTGCATTTCGGAGAGCCGCGACGTGCTGATTCGCGTTCGCGAGAGCCAGACTATTCAGCAGAGGAAAGGATTTCGCCGAGCGACCTATGGCCGAGGCTGCAAAGAATTCGCGAGTCCTTTGGAGACGAGCTCAATCGTGCCGTCGATGCTCTAACGAGGCGGCGAGAAGCGGAGGCAATGATTCAATTGTCTCATTCCGTTTTGTTAGAAGAAGGCGCAGACCCCGTTGAGCTTGAAATGGTTACACCGATGCCTGAGATCTCGGAAGAGCGGATGCGACAACGCGAAGAAGAGCGACTCCGGCAGGAAGAAGAAAACGCTAGGCGTCGAGCAGAGATCGATCTGGAGCTTGCTACTCAGGAAATCCGTCGCAACCAGTCTCGTTGCATCTTTTGCGGCAAGCCCTTGAGCTTTGGTGAGAAGCTCAAGAAGCTTGACCGCCACAAAGATTGTTGGGAATTCGTCGCCGAATAACCTGCTACTGTTTTGCGTAACGCTGTGCAACAGCGAGGCATGCTTGGAGCGGTGGCGATGGCTCCGATTCGCCCCCACAGTTCACATACGCGACCACGACGACGCCAGACTTCGGAAATATGGCGAGTTGCGCGCGCTGCGTTCCGTTGCTTCCGTTGTGCGTGTGCATGATCTCGATTCCCGGCATTGCTTCGATTCCCCATCCGCATGCGTAGAGACGAGATTCCGGAGAAGCGGTGTAGGAAGGCTTTAGATCATCAGCTTTTTCTACGACGAGGTCTTCGGGAACGCCCTGGTGCAGTCTTTGAATAGTTGCCGCTTTGAGCAAACCGTCTTTACCATTCAGGCCATCCATGTGCATCTGTCCGAATTTGAGAAGATCGCTTGCCGAACTGTACATGCCGCCACCGGCTGGCGCAAACATTTTCTCCATCGGGCCTGTGAAGTTCACCGGTTGCCATGATCCGCTACTACCACCACCGGGACCGCCATTCGGGCCGTCGGGACGAACGTGACCAGAAGGTCTGGCTGCGGGCAAAGTATCTGCACCTGTGTAACTTTGCGACATGCCTAGCGGCTGGTAGATCATTTCCTTGACCAACGTTTCGTATGGTTTCGCCATCACTGTTTCTGCGATGTGGCCAAGAATCGCATAGCCGCCATTTGAATATGCAAATTTCTCGTTTGGTTTGCCGATAGGATCTTGGCTTAGGACATCTTTCACGAAGTTGTCTCGGATCTGCACCGGTTCCGTCGCACCGTTCACGATCTTGTCAACTTGCGGTTTGCGCATACCAAGGACCTGAGGAATGCCGCCGCGATGATGAAGGATCTCGTCAAGAGTCACCGTCTTGTACGCATCTTTCATCGGAGTGTTGGGCAGCGCTTCCGCCAAAGTCTCATCCCATCGCAGCTTGCCCATTTCTACAAGTCGCCCGATGATGGTTGAGCAAACAGATTTTCCGATTGAGCCGATGCTGAACACATCGTCAGTCGTAATCTTGTCGGGCTTGCCCACTTCGCGCACTCCCGACGCGGCGAGGTCGACCCTTCCATCGTGGAGGACGGCAACGGACATACCCGTCGAGTCAGTGTCACTACGAATGGATTCCTCAAGCGTGGAAAGATCCTTCCATCCACCGTAGTCTTTGCTTGGACCGGCGCTGCCCGCCCTAAGAGACAAGCCCTGGATCTTGCCCTCTGAGATCGACATCTTCATGGTAACGGGAACTCCGTTTCCATCTTCGAGCTTTGCTGTGACTGACCCATCGGCACCCTGCTCCATTGAGATGAGCTTGAATGGCGCGCCCATTTCTGAAACGCCGACCATCTGGTCAGCCTTCGCTTGAAGCTTCTCAGCGCATTTCTCTTTCACGAACGCAAGAATGGTTTCCTTGTTTTTGCTATTAAGGGCGTCGAGAAATGCTTGCACAAGTCCATTATTCGGTGTTGCTTGCTGGTTATGCGCAGAAGCTTTCGCGCAGGCAATGGCAATCAAGGTACAGAGGCAAAGAAAAAGTGTGATAGTTGTTCGCATCGAACGATCTCCTGAAACGATTGTAGAATGAAACGCGTCAATATAATAAAAAAGTTTCCATTTTTTTATTATATGTCCGTTTTGACCTTAACCACCGCTCAGCTAAAGTGCCTAGCATCGCCCGCGCGCAACGAGGTGTTTGCGCAGCTGCGCGCCCTGGGCGAGGCTTCGGTCCGAGATTTGGGTGCGGCAGTAGGGAAGTCGCCGGAGACGGTGCACTATCACGTGAAGGAGCTTGTTGCGGCGAACCTCGCCAAGGAGGCTTATCGTCGGCCGGGGACTAAGAAACCGGAAGCCGTCTACGTTCCTGTTGGCAAGCGCTTTCGCCTTCCATATCCGGCACCAAACAAGCGCGTTGCCGACTTGATTCGCAAGTCGGTCGTGGCAGGTTTTCGCCAGACGGCGCGAGGCTATCTGGAGGCGATGACGCGATCCGAAAGCGAGAGCGCTCTGAAGCCTTTAACTCATGTCATACGGATGAACGCCCGGCTTAGCCCGGCCAACGCCAAGGAGCTCATGGATCGGATCGAAGCGGTGGTGAAGTTTGCGGACGAGAATCGGGAAGAGGGTGGCATCAAGGTCGCCTGGTCCTCAATCGTCTATCCGCTGTAATTCGCATACCTGGATACTTGCGAGCTTGCTTGCAAGGTCACCTAAGTTGGCTTCACATCGCCGGAAATCTGCATTAGAATAGGGAGGATCGCGTGCGTTCCGGGCTTGTCGGAACGGGGGAGAAGCGCACCGATGGGAAAACTTTTGGCAGATGAATCTGGCCCGAGTTACGAGGCTGCTCGACATTTGATCGACTTCCTCGATGACTTGGGCAAGCGCACGGGCTATCGCCCGCACGGCGCCAAGATTAATGAGATCCGCGAGGATGCTCACCATTCTGGGCACTCCGTCAGTCTTCCGACGCCGGCTAAAGGGTTTAGCGAATTTCAACTGGAATGCATCAACCGATACTCGCAAGGTCTTGCGTATTGGCGCGATGTCAGCTCAGAACTCGCAGAGCTAGAGAAGACGGTCGAGGTTCGCTTCCGTTTCAATCTGACAAAAGAAGATAAGCAAAAGCTTGGTTTCAGAGAGAAGCTTCGACGTCTTGTCATGCCGAGAGACCATAAGCTCGCCCTTCTTGTGGCGCACGTTCTTGCCGAAAAGAGTTTCAAAGTGAGAGAACCAACAGAGGTCGTTCTCATAACTCGGGATAAGACGTACCGCGGTTATGGACTTCAAGTGCGGTATCCGTTTGATCGAGGCAAAGATCTTGCCGGTGTTAGCCAGGCGTACGACAAGATTCTGCCGATGATTGCCGACGCGTTCGCGCGCGAGCATAAGCTTTGCGCGGAGGCAGTCTGTCAAGAAGATCTCACGACGATCGTCTTCACGAGACAAAAGGATTACGTCTCGTCCCTTTACGATCACGTGCCGCAGTTTCGCATTGCGCTCCCGAGGAAGAAGTCGATTCTGGCAACAGATGTTGCGTACTTCACCCGGAAGTCGTACCGAGCGTGCAAGAAGCTAAGCGCTCACTATAAGAACGACTTCATCATGCCAAAGAAGCCGAACCCTCTGTGGGACGAGACCGGCTACTGCATGGTCATGCTCTATAAGAAGGGAGCAGGTGGCAAACTGGTTGATGCTTCCTACGGTAACGCGGTGACGACGATGGCCCAACAGCTAGCCAAGAAATACCACTTGCGAGCATCCATCGAGGTCAGGCCAGACATTCGTTCGATTGTTGCGAACTTTTCAGATCGAGTGAAAGCCTAGCCGCGCCACGAAGTATCCTCAGTTCATGCCAACCGCCGCCCGGATCACCGGCACGTTTCTGGATGAAATTACGCATGACATTCCATCTCAGAATTGGGGGCGAGAAGACTGGCGAAAAGAATTCGAACTCTACAAACGGATTGGCATAGACACGGCAATCATCATTCGTGCGGGATATCGAAATCGCTGTATTTTCCCTTCGAAAACGCTTCCGGATTTGCTTCCGGTTTACGAAGATCTTGGGAAGACATTCTATGAGCTTGCCGAAGAATATGGCATTGGCATCTGGTTTGGCACCTACGATTCCGGGCATTGGTGGATGCGTTCGACTTGGTGGAAAGAAGCAGATATTAACAAGGCGTTCATCGATGAGGTCGTCAAAAGATACGGGAGCTCTTCTGCTTTTAAGGGCTGGTATCTGTGCCACGAGACAAGTCGAAATGACAGCCACATCATAGAGCTGTTCAATGCAATAGGAAAGCATTGCAAAGCCGCGCTTGATCGTCCGGTGCTGATCTCACCTTTTCCGCAAGGTGCTAAACAGTTCTCCGGGTCGAACGTGATGTCGCTAGAAGAGTCGATGGATCACTGGGAGCGAATCTTCTCTGAGACACACGGTGCATTCGACATCTGTGCATTTCAGGATGGGCAAATCCACTATCAGGAGCTGCCTGCGTTTTTGAGCGGCGTCAAAGCGCTTGGCACCAAACATGGAGTCAAGATATGGTCGAACGTGGAAACGTTTGATCGTGATATGCCGATCAAATTCCCGCCCGCTGATTGGCGCAATTTACGCTTCAAGTTAGAAGCGGCAGCACAAACGGCGGAGAAGATCATCACCTTTGAATTTCCGCACTTTATGTCGCCAAATTCTTGCTATCCCGCGGCACACAAGTTATTTGAGCGATACGCGGAATATGCGGGGGTTTGATCTCGGACATGGCGCCGCGCCGTCGTCAAAAACGTCCAATTTAGGTTCAATCCCGGGCCTCCTTCGGCGCATCGGCCATAATTAGTCACGATTTCGGCGCTCTGCGCCAATCACCCCCCGGAGGAAAGACTTTCTACATGGCTGCCCTGCAAGCGGAGCTCCGCGACTCTAATAAGACAAAGCCTGCGCATTTGCGCCGTGCCGGTATGATTCCCCTCGCACTTACTCGCAGGGATCACACAACGGTAACACTTCAGGCTCCGATTGACGAGCTGAAGGCTGCAATTAAGCATGCTGACGGCCACGGCCGCTTTGAAATCAAGGTAAGTGGTGGAGACACCATTAAGGTGATTCTCAAGCAGCAAGCATACGATTGGCTGCATCACAAGCCGCTCAGCGCAACGCTCCAAGAAGTCGGCGAAGACGACATTCTCAAACTGGACGTGACGGTTACGTCGATCGGTACTCCGGAAGCGGTTAAGAGTGGCGAGGCGATGTTGACCCAGCCGACGGCGCACGTTAAGCTCCGCGGAAAGGTTGCCGATATGCCAGAGCAAATCGAAGTCGATGTTGCTGGACTTGGAATCGGTGATTCGATTTCCGCACACGAGTTGGAACTGCCAGAGGGAGTCGACTTGATCAGCTCCGGCGAAGCAACTCTATTCGTATGCCAGGTGATCAAGGCGATCACCGAAGCCGACCTCACACCGTCTGTCGGTGAGGAGCCCGGAGAAGAGGGCGAAGAGGGTGGCGAAGAAGGCGGCGAGGAAGAGAAGGCCGAGTAGTTCCGTTCACCACAAAATCAAAAATGGCCATCGAGAATTCGATGGCCATTTCTTTTTTTGCTGGGCAAGCACTACGCGGCGGATGAGAACGGGGGCGCCTCTTGGGGCGGCGGCGTTGGATTTACTCCGTCATCCGGCTTTGGCATCTGATTAAACCTTTGCATCAGCTTGTTGAGCTCCGCCTTTACATCATCTGGCAGGGTGTCCAAGGTCCACGGCCCGCCTTCAGTCTTGCGATCCTCCCTGAGTGTTCCGTTCAGTGCCTTGCTCTCTGCAAGATGTAGCGTGATGGTAACAGTTCGCGCCTCGCCAGGAATAATCGACTCAATCTTAGGTTGCCATTCAATTTGTGGGTCCTGCGGCCCCTTGGCATGCTGCGCTTGATAGGCGTAATAGGCAAGCTCGTTCAATTCCATGGCTCGAGTAAAGCTGGTACCACCGTTGATCGACGTCTTCACGAAATAGGTCTTGCTTGTCTGGGACGCCATCGAGAGGGTCGCATCGGGTGAAAGCCCGTTCGGCAAACACTCCGTCATCTCATTGCGCGCGGCTTGTTGTGCACCAGAACCGGCATCATCTTCCTCGACAGGGAGAGGCGCCATTCCTGGGGTTGCGCTCTGAAAAACGTATTGCGATATCGCATTGAGTTGGTCGGGGTCTAGCTCGGCGAATCGGATTGACTGCTTATCTTCCAGGCGACTGATTTGCGAATCGGAAAGACTTGCATAGATCTTGAGCATCGATATGTCTGTCTCAAATCCCATCATCGATTGAGGATCTAAGACCATCGGGATGAACATAGCGAGCGTCGGCAGTTGAAAACCATGAACCGACGCGGCCAATGCGGCAGCCGCATTGATCGAGGTGAAGCCATCGGTTTCGCGTTGGCGAAGATACGTTCCAAGGACGGCACGCGCCATGCGCGACTTTGCGGGAGCAAGGCGGTCGATAGGCGCCAGTGTCATCCAACCATCTGCCTCGTTAACCGATGTGGGAAGGATCTGGCCAAAACCGCTTACTGCTTGGAGGACAAGGGAGGGTTTGAACGTTCCCTCCATCCCCGCGAACATCGAAATCAGAAACATAGAATCGTCGGGATACAGAACGAGATTTTCGTTGCGCAACTCAGCGATTCCCAAGAAAGCTTCGGAGAGCGTAAAGGAAAGCGGGTCGACGGTTTCTGGGGTGAGAAGAGCTTGTCGCAAATCTCCGGTCACAGGCTGCATTTGCGCGCCTGGTCCATCTTGGCTAGCTGTCTTCCGGATGAAGTCCAGCAATTGCTTGGTAATAGGAGAAACTTTGATTTCTGGCTCATTGGCGTTTTGCCGCGCGATCTTTGCCCGGTCCGCCATCATCCGGTCCATGTCGCTACCTGGCTGCATCGCGTAGTCGGCAGTGAGCATCGGATTGTTCTGCTTATCGAATGTGATCATCTGGACCTGCATCGATGTGTCGAACCAGAGCCGTGTCACGCTGAGAACAAACCGATCTGGCACTACTTGAATTCTTCCTTCTGGCATGCCAAAAGGCATTCCGTCCTGTTCCTGGGTATCCGGCTTCTTCAACTTGCTGCACGCATCAAAGAATGCGTTGTGCTCTTTCTGAAGCGCTTCGGCGATCGGAGTGAAGTCTCCATCTACCTGACGTTGCATTTGGGTTGGCTTATTTGAAAAAACGAGCTTCTGGCCATCTTCCATCGACACGATTTCTTTTGGATCAATTAATCGCAAGACTTTGAGAACAGCGCGTTGATCCGGCAGCGAATTTCGGAATTCCAACATTTGCTGCCAGTCCTGTACGCCCTGATTATTTGATCTGTCCTTGGTGGCGGACGTCGCGAGCCTTTCAATTTGTTCGTCTGAAAGCGGCTGGTCGATATTGAGTTGTTTGCACTTCGCGGTGAGATCCTTTTCATATTCTTGTGCCCGAGAGTTCAAGCCATCGGCTCGCAGCTTATCAATCATCTCCGGGGTGCGGTCTAACTCATAACCGTCCGATTTCTTGACCCAGGTCGCTCCCACCGTCTCTGCGATTTTGTTCATCGCGTCTTGCAACGTTACGTTCTTCAGGCGCAGAACGATCATCTCATTCGCTAAGTCGTTCTCGGCGAACAAGCCGACACCGCTTTGCTTTGATATTTCTGAGAATGCTTGCGCAAAGGTCACCGACTTAGTTGTGTAGTCGATCTTCTTGGACAGGTCTTGAGCCGGGATCAAAGCGGTAAGAACAAGGGCGGCGGCGACGGAGCAGAATCGCAGTTGCATCTATAGGGATTGTATTTGACTTTCGGGAGTTTTGTTGGCCTTTGTTGTCAAGACAAACGGAACGTTCTCAATCGTGGTCAATACGCCACCGGCGGCTTCGCGCCCTGGTCTTCCGGCTCGTCGGCAGACCAGCTTTGAATGTCCTTCTTTTGCTGCTCGATTAACTCGGTCAATTGGCTTTTTAGGTCTTGGGGAAGGGTCGCCAATGTCCACCTCTCATTTCCAGTTTGAGCCGCCTCTTCAAGGGTGCGGCTTTTACTGTAGTGCTTGTCGAATCTGAAGCGAAACGTTAGCTTTCGGCTTTCGCCTGTGCATATCCACAGCAACTCGGAAGTAGAACCATATTGCGAATGTGGCTTGTCTCCGAATAGTTCATGCATCGCCTCCTGATATGCAATGCCACTCAGCTCCTGGTTCTGGCAATATTCGGTTCCGTTCGACGACTTGTAGCAGACGAAATAAGTCGGCCCTTGGCTCTGCTCGAGCCGGACAGACGTGGATACCGGAAGTCCGCTGCCGAATATCTCGGTCGCCTCTCTTGAGGCTTCGGAAAACGCGAAATCATTATTGAGAGACGGTTCTCCGTCTTCCTTGAAAAATCGTATGAACCAATCGTTCTTGTCGTCGTAAGCGATATTTTCGAGTTCTTGATATTGCTCCTTCGTCAGGCTTCCGGCCGGCAGTCCACCGTCCTCTTCCGATCCAGTCCCAAGTGCCTGCTTTTCGCTTTCGTCCAGTGATGCATAAAAGATGAGCGTCGGCTTATCACGTTGATAGTACGGCGCGTAGTTCCGCCCATACATTGCTTCTACCAGCGTAACCGTTGGCATATCGCCTGTGCATCTCTCCGATGCGGCGAGTTGGGCAGCCTTTGCGATAGAAACAAACCCGTGTTCGTCTGCATCGCGAAGACACTCTCCAAGTTTGGAACGATCAGCTCGCAACTCCCAAGCCTGAAGTCGATCCACCGGAGTGTATGTCATCCAGCCATTTTCATAACTCAAGGTCCCTTGCTTGAAAAGGGAGAGATCTTGCTCGAAGGACGAGAGCTTCACCGTCCCATCCACGGCCGCCATAAACGCGGAGGTGAGATCCATGTCACTCGGATAAATGACCGCGTTAAGATTCTTGGATTCGGCCAAATCTAGGCACGCATCGGCGAACACAAAGTTCAGTGGATCAAATTCCTCAGGGTGCAAAGCTGCTTCTCTTAGCGAGTCCTGAAGGGGAGGCGGATCACCTCCGCGTCTTGCATTCTTCATATGCGCAATCATCGCCAACGATTCCGGACTCAACTTTGCGGCAGCTTCTCCTTTTGCGGCAAGCATCTGCTTTGTGTGGTCTGACATCATTTCATTCATGCCACCGGCATTAAGCATTAACGTGGTTCCGGCGACAACTTTGGGATGGTTGTCTTTATCGAATCCAATCATCTTCAGGCGCAGACCGCCCATGTAATAAAAATCGTAGTTGACGATCAGGATAAAACGGGTTGGAGGGGAGGCGATGTGGAGAAAAGGATCTTGGACTCCGTAGCGTAGCGGCTTACGATCTTCGCCCTTTGAGAACTTCTCTAGTGTATCGGCGAGCAGGTTCACTTCTTTGTCAAGTTGCTCCCCGATTGCGACGCCATCAAAGTTTGCGCGGATTTGTTTGCTTGTCGGTTCATTGGAAAAGACAGCGGTGCTCGCAATTGGAATCGCGGCGAGCGCTTTCTTATCTAGTTGCGAAAGGATGCTTATTAGCGCGCGACCAGCCGGAGCATGGCTCGCAGTGGTTTCCCAAGCAATGTATTGGGAAGAAGCCTGATCATCCATCTTGGTCAGGCCAAGGTAGGTGTTGGCCAAGCCCTTAACTCGCTCATCGTCGAATGGTTCTTTGGCCATTTGATCAGACAGCATCTTGATCGCTGCTGATAGTTGGGTGGCTCTTCCGTCCAACGCCTTCTGCCGTAGGTCCTCATGCATTTGCTCGCTACGAACGAGCATAAGTTCGCCTTTGCCGCGATCTTGCCACTCCGCCCCAACTGCTGCAGCAAGCCGGTCCATGACCTCTTTTGTCGTGACCGATTTGAGCCGTAGGATGACGGGCTCCTCGCTCAGTTCGTCAGATGGATACAGCTTGACTCCCGCTTGCGAAGACACTTGGTCCAATGCCGTTCGTAGCGGTACAGCTTTGGTCGTGTAATCGATCGTCTTCGACAGGTCTTGGGCTGAGCAAATAGCAAATAGCAAGGCAGCCACGAGGGCAGTACCAGCGCGAGATGAAGGGACTTTCATCACTTACAATTGTAAGACAATACTTCGAAAATCGGGCGCGTCAATTGTTCTTAATTGGATGCATGCCAGACTTCACGACATTTGGCAAGCTCTCAAAGGGACCAAATGGGCTGAATCCGGTCGGATACTCCCGAAGGAAATTGACTACATCGACTGAGCTTGATAGATGAGCCGTTAGCCTGACCGTGTTCGACTTGGCAGTCGCGTATTGAATCGAATTCCATGGCCCGAGTCTGTTAATCACTTTCTGTGCTTCTTGGAAATTCAAGACTAGGTCTTGATGCCGTCCCCAGTGATCAGTGCCCGCAATACGAACAACGTCCTCGGCGCGCGATGACATGTATAACCTTGCTTCGTCCGAAAGGCGGCCGGCGAATACATCCGTGATCTCAGGATTAGCGGTGTCCGTCATAACGTTTTCCGTTTGGGGGTTTATAACAACATGGCTCGATGTAGTTAACAACAGTTGTGGAATCAACCCTCTTTGTTGCTCGGTGAGATCAGACAAGCCGAGTCTTATTCCTTTATTTAACTGAGATCTTTGCTCTGAAGAAAGCGATCCATAAAAGAAAAGCGCGTTAACAGTCGCATCCAGAAACGGGGTCGCATTCGGAGCAAGTAGTTTCGCGTAGAACTGCAACAGCGCCAGATCAAATTTCGGATTCGCAGTCGCCATCGTAACTTCTGCCGATGTCAGTGAATAGGTCGTGCGTAAGAGAGAAGCCAAATAGGTTTGCAACGCGGCTCGGTCCGTGCGGTCAGCTTCTGCTTGAAGCGAATCGCGCGGCTTAACGATAAGGAGCTTCCCATCGAGAGAAACCTTGCAGCTATTCTCGCAAGCGGACATGAATGCCGGAGCATCCAGAACGCCGCCGGCGGTACCAACATTCCACAACTCCGGATCCAGAAGCATCGAATCAGGAGGGCAGGCAACAATATTCCATTCGGTGTGAGCTCCAATGCTTAACAAAGCGTCAGACACCATGAACTCAAATGGATCTGTCTGCGAAGGTTGTAAGAGGGCAGTTCTTAGGTCTGTCGGCAGTTGGTAAGTTCCGCCTGCTCTTGCCGCGCTTTGAAATTCTTGGCTCAATTCCGATACGGCGGGTTTGCCCATTCCTTGATTCGCCCAATCGATGCCGGAATGATGGGCGGCCGGGTCTTCAACGTGAAAACTACTTTCTGCACGGACCGACGCCTCACCGCTTGGTCCAATGATCTTCACGGAAACGTGTGTAGGGAGACCGTTCTTCGTGTCCGAGAAAATGAGCTCTATTCGAGATCTTGCTTCGACTGGCTGCCGTGCGTTGGCGGCATTTCTCAGTTCAGGATGCTGTTTTGAAAGCTTCTTGAGCGCGGAAGTCCAAACGTCTTGTTCGTCCAGGATCTGGTTGTATCGAAGCGTTCCTATTCTCAGGAGTCCTTGAAGGGGTCTTCTTGTCGTGGCGAACACGGCATGATCCGGATTGGGTGCGGATCCAACATCAGTGGATTCCAACGCTGACAAGGCGCGACATATCAAGCGTTCATCCGCGGAATTGATCAACGCCTTATCCTTTTCCGCCTGTGATGCGTTTGGATTGTTGAGGGCGAGAATGGTTTGTGCTGCAAGATCTGGCTTCAGTGGTGAACGGCTCAGCTTTGCGACACGTGCGTCCACTGCATCTTGGATCAAGCGCGCTTTTTCTCTGTTCAGTGTGCTCTTCAAGCTGAGAGTTGCATAGCTCGATCTCTTGAGCACCTTGACGCCGCCTTCGTACATCCACTTTGCATCGAGGGCCGTGGCAATCCAGTCCATAACTTCGGAATAGTGCGCGAAGCGAAGGCGCAGAATAATCGGCTCATGGTCCAACTCTGGAGAAACGCGGATCTCCCTATGAGTGGCCAACGCGATGGCATCGATCGCAGTCGAAATCCGAACCGCAGGGGTGGAATAGGTGATTACGGGATCGCGGTCCACGGGCACCTGTGCCATGCCAATTGCAGCCAGGCAAGCGCTAGCGAAACACACCAAAGCACGATATGACATTCAATGAATGGACGCGAATAATGGTCTCGATGTCACTCTGCAAATCGCCGAAATCACGCTGGAGCAGGCCGGCCCCAAGCCAAAAAGCGATGTCGTAGGTATATTGAAGTCACCATAACGCTCCCGCCGACGAATCTCATTTCTGCGCGCCTGGCGAGAGCCAGAAAAGCTTAGGAGATGCGATGAATTCTTTTGCGGCGAAAGCCACCTTTAAGTGCGGGGACAGCGACTTCGAGATTTACCGGCTAGATGCTCTAGCTAAGCAGGGCATCGACATCAGCCGACTGCCATTCTCGCTCCGAATCCTGCTCGAAAACCTACTACGAAACGAAGACGGACGGGGAGTGCTGAAAGAGGACATCCTCGCTCTCGCCAAGTGGAATCCGAAGGCGGAGCCAGACAAAGAAATCGCCTTTACTCCCGCCCGCGTCATTCTTCAAGACTTCACCGGTGTCCCCTGCGTTGTAGACCTCGCCGCGATGCGAGACGCCATGGCTGAGCTTGGTGGTAATCCGCAGAAAATCAATCCGCTACAACCGGTGGAGCTCGTCATCGATCACTCGGTCCAGACAGATGCATTTGGACGCGCCGACGCAATCATGATCAATCGCGATCTCGAGTTCGAGAGAAACCGTGAACGATATGCATTCCTTAAATGGGGTCAGAAAGCTCTAGACAATTTCAAAGTGGTGCCACCTAACACGGGAATCGTCCACCAGGTGAATCTCGAATTCTTGGGTCGTGTTGTATTTGTAAACGATAGCGTCAAGCCCAAGCAGGCATATCCAGACACGCTGGTTGGTACTGACTCCCATACCACGATGATTAACGGTCTCGGCGTGCTCGGATGGGGCGTCGGTGGCATTGAAGCGGAGGCGGCAATGCTCGGACAGCCGGTCAGCATGCTGATCCCGCAAGTGATAGGTTTCAAAGTGACGGGCAAATTGCCAGAAGGAGCTACCGCGACCGACCTCGTTCTTACCGTCACCGAGATGCTTCGCAAGAAGGGTGTTGTCGGAAAGTTTGTCGAGTTCTATGGACCAGGCATGAAGAATCTTGCTCTTGCCGATCGCGCAACGATTGGAAACATGTCGCCTGAATACGGAGCGACGTGTGCGATCTTTCCAGTCGATTCGGAAACCCTCAACTACCTTCGCACCACGGGCCGCCCAGATTGGTTGGTGCAACTGGTTGAGGCTTATTACAAGGAGCAGGGGCTCTTCCACGACGACAGCGCACCGGAAGCTATTTATTCGGACACGCTGGAACTGGATTTGGCCACCGTGCAGCCCAGCGTTGCCGGCCCCAAGAGGCCGCAAGACCGGTCAACTCTTTCCAAGGCATCCGCGTCGTTCCACACCGCGTTCGATTCGGTCATGGAAGGCAATGGAAAAGCGAAGGATGGCGTGCAACACGGTTCGGTTGTTATTGCGTCGATTACAAGCTGTACCAATACGTCCAACCCGTCAGTCATGACGGCTGCCGGATTGCTCGCCAAGAAAGCAATTGAAAAGGGACTGGATAGCAAGCCTTGGGTGAAGACATCGCTCGCGCCGGGATCTCGTGTAGCAACAGAAATCCTCGAGAGAGCCGGGCTTCTAAAGTATCTCGACCAGTTGCGCTTTAACGTTGTTGGATACGGATGCATGACATGCATCGGTAACTCTGGTCCGCTTCCGGAAGAGATTTCAAAGACGGTGAACGACAACAACCTCGTTGTCGTGTCCGTGCTGAGCGGCAACCGAAACTTTGAAGGACGAATCAATCAGGATGTGAAGGCAAACTATCTGATGTCGCCACCACTCGTCGTTGCTTACGCGTTGGCAGGAACGATTGACATCGACATGAGCAAAGATCCTCTTGGCATGGGCAAAGATGGCCCTGTGTACTTGAAGGATATCTGGCCAACTCAAGATGAAATTGCGAACGCAAACTCCAAGGCGATTTCTGCCGACATGTATCGAACCAACTACGGTGAGGTCTTTGAAGGCGATGAGAAATGGGCAGAGATTCCTGTTGAGGGTGAAGACCGATACGCATGGCCCGACTCGACCTATATCAAGAATCCTCCGTACTTCAAAGGAATGCCTAAGGAGGCGCCCAAGAAAGTTGCCGACATCAAGGGTCTGCGCGCTCTTGCCGTGCTCGGCGACAGTATTACGACCGATCACATTTCACCGGCAGGGGCGATCAAATTGAATTCTCCGGCTGGACAATATCTCATCGACCACGGCGTGGAGCCAAAGATGTTCAACTCGTACGGATCAAGACGAGGCAATGACGAAGTCATGGTTCGCGGCACTTTCGCAAACGTGAGGCTCCGAAACCAACTTGCTCCCGGAACGGAGGGTGGCTTTACAACTTATCTCCCCACCGGAGAAGTCACCACGATCTACCAGGCAGCGATGCTATATCAGAAGGAAGGAACGCCGTTGCTTGTCATCGCGGGCAAGGAATACGGTTCCGGTTCTTCGCGAGACTGGGCGGCCAAGGGATCAGCCCTCCTCGGTATTAAAGCCGTGCTTGCCCAAAGCTTCGAACGGATTCACCGATCCAACCTCATCGGTATGGGTGTGTTGCCTTTGGAATTCTTGGATGGTCAGAGCAAAGAAACCTTAGGCTTGACTGGGACGGAAACCTACGACCTCGTGGGATTCTCCGACGCGTTGGAAAGCGGCTTCAAGGCCGGCAAAGTTCTGGAGATGACGGCAACGGATGAAAGCGGAACAAAGAAATCCTTCAAAGCTCGAGTGAGAATCGATACACCCAATGAAGCGCTGTACTACCAGCACGGCGGCATCCTTCAATACGTGCTTCGGCAGTTGATCAAGAGTTAACTCTTAGTAACAATTGGGGGCGAATCCCCGCGCATTTCCCGGCTTGTACAGTCGGGAAATGCGGATTATCTGTCAATAGCTACGACCCCATGTGGTCCTGACCCTGACCACGCCGTTAAACATACCTGCATAGGTGCCTAATTCGATTCCAAGTATCGGATTCAGGCAAAGTTTCTGGCCCTCTCTGCCGATAACTATGGAAGCAGAGGAATGAGGGCAATCTGGCTGTGTTGCTCTACTATTCGTGAGGACACAAAATGAGGAGTAAGGCGAAGAGGTCGAGAGGCTTCACTATGGTCGAAATCATGATCGTTATCATGATCATGGCCATATTAACAAGCATCGCCGTTCCGAACTTCCTTCAGGCGAGAAATTCGAGTCGCAGAGGCGCATGTATTCATAACTTGAAATACATCGACACTCGAAAAGAATTGTTCGCAATGGAGGCGAGGTTAGAAAACGGTGATACTGTCAACTGGAGTGATCTAGTGCCCGCGTACATGAAGTTTCAACCGGACTGCCCGTCTGGCGGCGACTACACCATCAACGTGATCGGAACGAACCCCGATTGCAGTTTGTCCGCGCAAGGTCACACCATTCCGTAATACATCAGGACTATCGAAATTCAAGAAAGGCCCGCCTCACGGCGGGCCTTTCTACTTACGGATTAACCGTAATCGTCTTCGATACGGTTTGATCACCAAAGAATCCCGCCGCCGTAGATTTCATTTGCCATCGGAACACATAGGTGCCTGGCGTTGTTGGCGCGTGGCAAGTGATCACGAATTGTTTCTCAACACCGGGTGCGATGCTGGTGCTGACCAACGCCACGTTGATTCCCCAATTGGTCGTTGATAGAATAGGCGCGAGACCATATCCTGCACCGGTTGTCCACGTAGAAGTTCCAACGTTGCGCATGCGGATGCTCACGTTAAATGTGGATCCTGCTTTAACAGACGTTGGCGATGTTTGGCTAACGTAACGTGCAGCGTTGGTCGCTAGCGATACGACAACCGGCACGTTGTCTGATGGTTGACCAAACGGACCAAATGTTGTGTGGCGCATTGACCATTGGAAGTTGTACGTGCCGGGAGTTGTGGGGGCAAACACGCGGAACCCGATGAACTTCTTGGTATCTCCCGGTGCTACTGATTCGCCTGCCGAAAGGGCAAGTCGATTGAATCCCCAAGTCGAGTTATCGATGGGGTTCACCGATCCCAGTTCGATTCCTGCTCCGGAAGTCCAGGCGAAGTTCGATGTGTTGGTGAACTGCAGCGTGACGTAATAGGTTTGGCCCGCCGTCATCGTGCTCGGCACCGTCTGTCCTGCGAAAGCAGCATCAAACTTGGGGCCGAACTTCATGGTTCTGACGTCGTACGTGTCGTTCGGACCAATTGCCGAGCCCGTGATGTACACGCCGCCGATGGAATCCGCCCCGAGGCCGCCGATCGAATCAGACAATCCTCGGCCGCTGTCGACAATCGTTGCGCTGTGAGTGAAGATGTCACCTGAGTCTGGCCAACCTGGCGACCCATCGGCATTCAATCGCCAAAGAGCTAGATCTCTGCCTTTGACTCCGCCACTAACATTTCCGGCCACGCAGATACCACCGAGTGCATCGGTCGAAATCAATTTGCCGATATCGTTTGTCCCCGCTGGGCCATCGTAGAGTCGCTTCCAAATGGCAATACCGTTGGACGAAAACTTCTCAGCGAGCATGTCGATGTTTTTGTCCGGTCGAACAGCGCTTCCTCCGACAAGAATGTTTCCTGCTGGATCAAACACAGCCGATACATATCGTTCGCTAGTCGTATCCGCATCTGTGGCGATACGGTTGTAGATCAGCGTTCCCGTCGAATCGTACTTGCGAATGAGGCCGCGACCACCGCTTGCCCAGTCCGTTCCAAAAATGAGCACGTTGCCACTATTGTCCGGCAGCAACGTGAATGCGCTTGCTCCCGCGCCGGATGATGCGTACGTCGATGTCCATTGCACTGCACCACTCGAAGGGTTGTATTTCTGAACAGTAGCGAGATAACGAGTTCCATCCCAAAGGTTGCCGCACACAAATAGATTGCCAAGCTTGTCAAGTGCGATCTTGAACGGATAGTCGTCTGCGGGTCCAACGCCGGCAAACAGGTTGTTCCAGAGAACTGTTCCAGTTGAACTAAGTTTTGCGGAACGGAATCGATAGGGAAGAACGGCTTGGTCTTGCCCAACTAAATAGATAGATCCATCGGGCGCGCAAGTCACCGACGCAACATGGTTACTTCCATCGAGCGATGTCGTCCAAGAAACGGCGCCGGTGGTGTCGAACTTTCGGACCTTCGTATCCCAGAGACTTGTTCCGGAATTGAACACGCCGTAGCACGCGACCGCGCCACCATCTGGCGTCGCCGCCAGTGCGTATCCAATATCTGTTCCAAGAGTTCCGAATCGATGGGCCCAAGCCAGTGATCCGTTGGCGGCAACTTTCTGAACGGCAACGTCCGCGCCTGCACCGACCATAACGTCGGAAAGGGCGAAAGTTACGCCGGAAGAATCCGTGACTGAAGCGTCGACAAAGTCGTGCGAGCCATCCAGGTCGTCAAGGTTCAGGGCAACAGGGGCGCCACTCGACGCGTCAACGCAGAGTTCGCTGTCATATCCCGTCGCGCTGTTGGGGCCGTTAATGGTCGCAAACGTTATTGGCTGTCCCACGCTGTTCATCGCCAGACTTGTGTAGACCAGCGGTAGCGGGGGCACGGGCGGGACGGGTGGAATGAGCGGAGGCGTGTAGGTGTAGGTGCCGTGGTTAACGGCCCACGCCAATGTGCCCGTAGCACCGACCTTCACCGTGAAGATATCGGAGCTGCTCGCGTCAATGCGATTTCCGGATGCGTATACCGTTCCATCTGCCGCGATGCCGATCGAATTCAAACTTTCAGTTTCGCCGGCGGGCCCGGCATGAGTTGCAGTCCACGCAACTCCGCCGCTGGTGCTGAGTTTCTGAACAAAGCTGTTTGGCGTCGCAGTTTGCACGCCGCAAACAAAGGCGTTCGTTCCTAGCAATCCAATTGCAAGTGGTGCATTGCCCGCGCCGAGTGACGCTCTCCAAGCTTGCGTTCCGCTGGGCGTAACTTTCACCGCAGAAGGCGTTGTTCCGTTGAGCGGGAGATAGCACGCGCCAGCCGCGTCCATCACAAAGTTGCCCGCCGATCCGGAAACCGTCGGCGTGTACGTCCACTGCAAGGTTCCGTCTGGAGCGTACTTGTAGACGACGGCGAGCCCGACGCCGGAGGGATTTCGATTTGCAAAGACGAGAATATTGCCCGACGGATCTGGCGCGATCCCGAAGCAAATTTCTTGATCGGGATTCGGACCCTCGATCTTTTGCCAAAGTAGATCACCTGACGCGGAATATTTGATGATCGAAATATCGCTGAATGTGTCTTGATTAACCGTCGCTCCGACGTAGATGCTTCCGTCGGCAGTTGACGTAACGCGCAAGCCTGGATTTGCAAGAGTGGTTACACCGCTCAAAATTCGTGCCCAAGTCAACACGCCATTTGCATCGAACTTCAGAGTGAGAATCTCGCGTACGGTTGGATTGTTACCGCGATCCACTCGTCCGACCACAACGACGCCGCCATCGGCGGTGCGCGTTATTCCGGAAGGTTCAGCTGCGTAATATGTCTTCCAAATCGTCGCTCCCGAACCGTTCCGTTTTGCGACGACAAGTCCGGGGCCGGATGTCGAGAGGGTAAAGATGTTGCCCGATGAATCGAGCACCATCTGGCGTCCCGTTTCATCCGCTGGCCCCCCGATGTTCTGAGATGACGAAAAGATCTGCCAAGACTGCGCCGACGCAGTGCAAACAGAACAGACCAGCCCTAAACATAAGAGAAAAGGCAAAAACCTACAAAAATCGACGCGAAGACGCCGACTCTCCTTATCACGCAAAAGCACAGCATCCATTGTAGCTGTGATTTAGCGATTCGACTGCTTAATAGATCCTTCGGTCGGGATATCGCTCAGAGAAGGTCTTACGTCGCTGCTTCGGCCGGCTCTTGAAATACATGAGTGTCCATAGGCCACCCAGTCCCAAAAGGAGGACAACACCGATGAGGATGAGTTTCGATCGCACAGCAGCGGGATCGACTCCGCCAAACATCTCCATCACGGGCAGATCCGGCGATACATCATATTTGCGATTGGCGAAGTCTTGGTAGATTTCCGGCTCAACAGTGCTTGGATCATGAAAGAAGCCGATGACCGGGCCGCCCGGATCGTCGATGTGGGAGAGCAGGCTTTTGGGAGACTCGCCGAGCATCTTCACCAACATGTTGGTCTTGCCCGTTTTATCATCGACATAAGGGATGTAGGAGTCGAAGCTCGTTCCCGCATCCTTGTCGTGATCGTTCGTGAATCCGACCGCTTGAGCGTAGACGTAGTTGAGTCGCCCGCCCGTAACTTGATAGTTGCCTGAAGTGGGCCGAAGCGAAGCAACATCTTGCACCGAGATCGTCTTCATCTGGTTCGCTGCATTGACCTTCGCCATTTGCACGACGAACAAGATGATGTAGGCGACGAGGACACCGCCAGTCACGAAGTAGAGCCAGGGATATCGATTGGGGAAGGATGGTTGTTTCGCCACGGTTGCTTGCTTACATGTCAAGACGTTGCAATCGTCAAGATCGTTTGACCTGAATCGATTCCAAGCGGTCGCATCTAGTCCGCCAATGCCTTGCCCTTTGTTTCAATCACAAAGGGCAGCAATAGAAGCCCGAGTAACGGCACGAATGCAACGTAGGTGAGAACATGCATCGCCATATTGAGCGAATTCTCTTTGTTCGCCGCAATCACGCCGACTAAGAAGGGCCCGCCTGCCGCGACAAAGCGCCCGGTGTTGTAACAGAAACCCGCGCCAGTTCCTCGGAGACGAGTAGGAAACAGTTCGGGGAGATAGAAGGTGAAACTTCCAAACACGCCAAACACGGTTAACCCGATGAAGAAATACATGTAGAGCCTGGTGTGTTCCGGCATCGACAAACCAAATGTCGCGAAGATTGCTGCCGCTGCTCCCAAGAAGTAGATGATGAACATCACCTTCCGACCAAGGTATTTCGCGATAGGAATGGTGAGCAGCGTTCCAATCAAGCCACCGAGATTAAACATGTTGGTTGCGAGCGCCTTCCATGCTGTCACAAGATCTGCCGTATCAGTCTTCGACAAGTTGGCAGCTTTTGCACTCACTTGCGCGAGCCCGCTAGAGACCGTTGGAATAAATGCGTTGCAGCTCCACCACATGATCAAGGAAACCGCTGCCATGGCAAGGCCACTTAGCGTGATCTTAATGTAATTGGAACTGAAGAGCTCGCGGATGCGCGGCTGGATGTTCTGCGCTGCTTGCTTCCATCGCTCTGGCTCTTTGACGAACGCGCGAACAATGAAAGCAACCACGGCCGGGATCAGGCCGGTCACGAAAACGTATCGCCACGCCGTCTCGGGCGCCCCCTTGAACAATGAACCTTGAATGTAAGTGGTCACGAACGTGGCGAGGAACAATCCCGCAGGGGCGGAAGTGTAAAGCAGCGCGCCCGCTTCGACTCGCCGCTTCTCGGGCACTACTTCCGCGACCATCGCTGCGCCTGCCGCCCACTCTCCGCCGATGCCGAGGCTTGCGATCACGCGAAACGCCATCAACGCCCAGATGTTTGGCGCGATCGAACATAGCGCGGTGCCCAGTGCGTACATGGACATCGTGAGGAGCAGCGTCTTCGTTCGTCCGATCTTGTCCGCGATGCGACCAAAGACAAGACCTCCAATGCCCCAACCGATGAGGAGGATGGACGTGAGGATGCCTGTCCATTGAAGGGTCGCAGCCTTCGCAGCAGGAGTGTCCGCCGCCATGTGCAACAGAGTCGGCACACACGTTGGAGCGACGTAATTGAAGAGAAGGCCATCGAAAACGTCGAAACCCCAACCGAGCCATGCGGCAAAAAGAACCAGCCATTGATAGCTGGTCATATCCAAAACGGTGCGGCGTGGCGCCGCGTCAGTCGTGCTCACTTGTCCTCAAGACGGGTCAACAGCGGATTGAGGCGCTAATCCAGGTAGCGATACTTCGGCTCCCAGCCGTTCCACCCATCTGCAAGGAGATCAAGCAGGTGCCACGTAGCGCAGAAATCATCGCCCTCGCCGAACGATGCGCTCGCAACGCGATTGATAGATCCCTCTGCGGATCGAGTGAATCCGGTTGCTCCGGGCCAGAACGATCCGGGCTCCTCACCGTGCATTCCCATCGCCTTGCTGAATTCGTCATTCGCATCGCGCACGATGCGGAAATTCCACCCGCGATCTTTGGCGAACTTCTGCTGTTGTTCGATCGGATCAGGATTCACCATCACGACCGCGGTGCGATTCTCGAGGTGCGGAAGAACTCCATTGAATCCGTCCGCCCACAACATGCAATAGCGACACGCTTGCCCCATGTTGTGGATGATCAAAAGGTCTGGGCGATCGCCAAAGAGCTCTGACAATTTCACAGGTCCGGCTGCCGTTTCAAATTCGTAATCTTTGACCGCCTCGCGTGGTTGTGAACGACGAAGTTCGGCCAACTCCTTCTTCTTTTCGAGGAGCTCTTTCTCTAGTTCTTCAATTCTGGTTGTTGTTGCTTCCGCCATTCAATCCTCTCTGCACAAGTTACAAATGCTTACTCATGATAACACTCGAATAATTCACGACGTCCCACTTGACTCGATCGACGATTCGATAGCCATGTCGGGAGTAGTAATCGATCAGATGGGTTGCAGGTTCAGCCGTGTCGAGTGCCAACTCATTGGCGCCCGTTTCTTTCGCCCGTTCTTCGACGTGAGCTAGGAGTCGCGCACCAACTCCTGATCCTTGCAGACCTGGTTCCACTCCAAACTGACCGAAGCTGGCGACGTCCTCGCGGTCATACCAAGCACAGCCAGCCGTGCGCGAACGATCTCGAAAGACAATTGTTCCAACAATGCGCCCGTCCATCTCGGCGACAAAGCATTCAGCGCCTTCTATTCTCTCGCGTGTTGTATCGACATCCTGTGAAGTGGCGACAAAGTTCAAGCCCATCGCCGCCAGCTTTGCGTAGGCGCGGTGAAGAAGGGAAGTTAATGCGAAAAGATCGTCGTCAACGCCCAGGGCTCGTATCTTGACCTCGTCTTTTTTCGTCCCATAATCGATCATGATTCGCCCGATTCCTGCCGTGCTTCTATTCTCCATCACGGCCGCATGCTTGGCTCAAAGCACAGCGCCGTGGCCGATGGAGAGGCGTAATCGATGGGGATCCGGATTTGCCCAGATGGGTCCGCCGACACCAAGTCTAACCCTTCCTTGGCGACTAACGACACTCGCCAGCGGATTCCCCGTAAGTAACGGCGCGTGCCTCGGACCGAATGGCGTTGGTTATTTTGGCGATTGGGTCGATAACAAACTCTTCAAATTCAATTACTACAACGGCTCTCTCATCGGCACGCCGCTTCAACTAGAGAACTTCGTGTTCTGCACGCCCGCGCTCGATGCAAACGATCGTTTATTCGTTACCACTGACAATCAGGTGGGACGACTCTGGCGAGCTACTCCCTCAACCATGACGGGCGATTGGTTCCGAACCTTGGGTTATTGGAGTGGTTCACCAACGCTTGGTCCCGACGGAGACGTCGTTGGAATCACTCTTAGCGGCACTGCGTATCGTATCGACCCGAACAATAACATCGTTTGGAGCCACTCAGGTTTCCACGAAACGTCTCCAAACAACCGAAGCACGACTGTCTTCAGCCGCGATGACACCAAGGTGTTCGTCACAAACGGCAGTTGGATGACGGCGTTGAACTATTCAGATGGAACGATCGCTTGGAATAACTTCTACGGAAGTCCAGTGGGCGCTGCCGCAACCGCGCAAAACGGGACAGTGATATTTGGAACGGACAATGGCGTTGTTCATGCGCTCGATCCGAATACCGGCGCGACTCGCTGGGTCAAAGTCGTGGGTGGAGAGGTACGCGCAGCGCCGGGATATAGCCCAGGTGGTGGATCGGTGTATGTCGGAAGCTATGACGGAAACCTCTACTCGTTTCGAGTGATCGACGGTCATCAAAACTGGGCATTTCCAACGACGTTGTGGGTGAACCAGTCGCCCGTCATTGGCGTTGATGGAAGGATCTACATCCACAACAAGGCGGGCGATCTATATTCGATCAGTTCTCAAGGATCAGAGATTTGGCATGTGCATTTGAATGGAGAAGCACGTGGTGCACCAACGATTGGCCCGGACGGCACTCTGTACGTTGGCTTCACGGGATTTCCCGACATGGGGCTGGCGATCATTCGACAACAACCGATAGATGATAACTTTGCGACATTTACTCAAGTTGAGGGCAGTCGAATCTCGGGAAGCCTTTCCAGTGTTTTCATCAGCGACAATGATTATCTGGTCACTCAGGCCAGGTCTTTCTCTAGCCAAACAAGAACGCAATACATCTTCCAAGGGTTCGCGGCTACGTTCGGCCTGACGCAACTTTGGGTGTGGCTCGAAGCAACCGCGACAAGAGCGGGAGTCAACCAGACTGTCGAGTTTTGGGATTGGAATTCCAGCGTTTGGGTGCAAGCCGATTCAAGAGAAAGCCAGACGTCAGATGCGACCGCCTATGTAAAGGCGCCCGGAGATTTCACGCGATTCATCAAATCAGACACGGGTCAAGTGAACGTTCGAATCAGCTTTCGATCCACGGCAGCCTTCTTTGGAAGTACATGGCGGTCGAAGATCGATCGACTCACGCTGGGAACTGTGCCCGTATTTGAACCGTGAAGGGAACGGATCGGGATACTAGAGAAGTTGAAATGCGTATGCGATCAATCACCATAGTCGTGGCCCTACTTGGGTCGGCACTGGCTGGGCTGGTGGCCGTTCGCACGACCGAAGTGCAGCCCGCCGTGTTGGTGATTGCCGTTGTTTGTTTATCGCTTGGATTCGCGGTTCCGAGGCTTGCATGGCTGTGGGCGATCCTGGTTGGTGGCGGCGTATTCCTCGGCTACGTTTTCGCGCACGCGTTCGGTTTGCGCGTTGCAGCCGAGCCTCAGATGTCTGGACACCCCAACATTTATGGAAGCCTGATCGCGATAGTCCCTGCGATAGTCTTCGCTTACATCGGTGCGGGAACGCGATGGATCGCGGGACCCGGGATGCTCGCGGAAACGGACAAGCGCTAAGATTTCAGCCCTTCGCTGTTAACTTCTCGATTCGGACCGCGCGCAATGCGACGCCGTATCCTTCGTTTGCTGCTTCGCCCGCGTTGTAGTACGCATCAAGTCGTCCATCTTTGATGCGCTGCAATCTCTCGCCATAGAACTGGCTCTTGTGAATTGCGAGCATCTCGATGCCTTGATCGATGGTATTGGAAACGTCGGGAGTGAAGTTCGTGCCAACCGTGCTGAAGAACAGCACCCACTTCACACTGGGCACTCCTCCAGGTGAACGCAACGCATTGACAGCTGCGCGACCAGATGCAAGATGATCGGCGTGGTTGACCTTGCCCCAATAAGTGGGATCGAAACAAAGGACGTAATCAGGCTGGACCTTCTCAAGATATGCATGCACTTGATCGGCGTTGTCGCCCTGATATTCCAGCCGCCCATCTGGTTTGTGAAGGAATGTCACATCCACCGCGTAATGCGATGCTGCTTCCATCTGCTCGGCCTCTCTCACGCGACGGTTTTCTGCAGCATCTTCCTTCTTCCAAAAGTAGAAGGACTTGTCGCCGTCCGTCATTACGAGTTGATGAATCTCTGCTCCTGACGCCTTTAATCGCAGTAGCAGCGGCGCGAGAAAGTATTCTGAATCGTCGGGGTGGGCTTGAATTAGCGCGATCTTGACGCCTTTTGAAAAGAGCTTCGCTGAATCCGGGTCGATGCGCGGATTTGGCTTGGGAGGCTTGTCGGCGAAGAAGTGATATCGCTGGGGTTGATAGTAATAGAAGCCGACGATCAGTCCAACGATAGTTCCGTAAGCGATGAGGCGTCGCCTTAGATTCCTGCGCCGTCGCTTAGCCCGTTCGAGAAGCGGATCAACCTCCTGTTCAACCTCGGGCAGCTCGGCCTCTGCTGTAGCCACGTGTTCATGAAGACGTTTGGAGGCAGCGAATGCGTTCCAAAGTCTGGATCTTGAGCCCCGCATCCAGCAGCCCCTAAGTCAGAAAGGAAGAAAAACGGGTTCGAAGCGGACGCCGAAGCGAAGCGGAGGCGGAGCGTAGAACCCAAGAGAAAATTTTATGTGGACTTTAAAGGTGCATTCTCAAAAGCCATCGGCGTGAGAATGCACCTTCAAAGCCTTGTTGATGTCGAGCCCTGGTAACGTTTTGCTCATGCCGAGATGCAGCTGGGCAAAGTCCGACCTCATGATCGCCTACCACGATCAGGAATGGGGGCTGCCTTCCTTCGATGATCGCCACCTGTTCGAGATGCTGATCTTAGAAGGTGCGCAGGCCGGCTTGAGTTGGGAAACCATCCTCAATCGCAGAGAAGGATATCGTCGCGCGTTCGACAACTTCGACGCGGAAAAAGTTGCTCGATACACCGCGAAGAAACGCGAGAAGCTGCTCTTAGATCCAGGCATCATTCGCAATCGATTGAAGGTCGAAGCTGCGGTGATTAACGCGCAAGCGGTTCTGAAAGTGCAGGATGAATTTGGATCGCTCAGCAAGTTTCTGTGGGATCAAGTTGGAGGCAAACCTAAGATCAACAAGGTCAAGGGATTTGGCGATGTTCCCGCGAAGACTCCGGCTTCGGATCAACTTAGTAAGGAACTCATTAAGCGCGGATTCAAGTTTGTTGGTTCAACGATCTGCTATGCGTTCATGCAAGCAACGGGAATGGTCAACGATCACCTGATGACATGTCCGCGATATAAAGAAGTACAGAAATGAGCGAATCCGAAGAAGACATTCAACGCTTGATCTTCGAAGGATTTGGCGCTTTGGAGATCGCCGATTATGAACGCGCGCTTCGCGCCGCGCGCGAACTTCACGACGCAGGACACACTGCCGCCTATGAAATCGAAGCGCGCTCACTCTGGGAAATGGAAGATCATGATCGCGCCATTCGCGTCTTGCAGCGTGGTGTCGAAGCCGTTCCCGATCAGTTCGTGTTGTGGGACTATCTAGGAAGTTATCTCTCCGATGAAAGACGATATGAAGAAGCGCTTCAAGCTTATTACAGCAGTCGCGATTGCCCGGACGCAGTTCCCGAAGCGGTGGACTTCAACATCGCAATCGTCTATCAACGGCAGGACCGCCATGAGCGCGCGCTCGCCCTGTTGGAGACCATTTCGGCGACCGGAAGCATCCCTAACGAAGTGATCGAGAGCGCGAAAGCGCACAGCCTCAATGAATCGGGCAAGCACGCTGACGCCATGACGCGGGCCGCCGCCTGTCTCAGCCAAATAAAGGAAGATGACGACATCGATCCTGAGGCGGTGTCTCGGATCATGAGCGAGCATGCTTTTGCGCTCTTTGTAATGGGAATTCACGAAGCGGCCTATGTTGAGGCATACGAAGCGATCGGGCTTGATAAGTCGAATGAGAGAGCGGCCTGGCTTATTCGAGAGATCGCCGACGAGCGCTCGGAAAGGGCGAAGATGTGGCGAGTTGTGATTGAAGGGAAGTGGGCAGAGCCCTTCGAAGATTCGGACAAGGACTACGGATTCCTCGCCAACTACATGGTCGTAGCTGATAACTCGGAAGAGGCGCTCGACTACATTCGGGAGTTCGAGCCAGACGAAGTTAGGTTCACCTTGAAGATCAGTTCCGCGGTTGATCTCGAGCCCAAGCCTGATGCTCCCAAAGGCGTCTACGAAGCCACCGCCGCCTACCAGTTCTTCCCGCTCGAGGATTGATCGCCCCCGGATCCTTAATACCGGAGGCGACCGATTGAACGCTTAGTCCCTCGTTCTTGACCAGTCGAAGTTTTCGACGACTTCGTCTTTGCCATCTTTGTGGTTGTAGAGCGTGGCGTGAAAAGCATCGTCGCTGGTGAACTTGAGCCGAAACACGTATTCGTTAGGATCCCCAACGATCCCCTTGAACTTCATCACGAGATCCTTGTCGTCCAAGCTGACGTGGCCGAAATAGACCGTGTCCAATCCGTGGGCGTCTAGGTAATAGATTTGCGACGTTGCGGCATCCCAGCCGAAACGCGCGTTGAGATGCGCAGGCGCCTTTCCGTGAGGATCGACGATGGTTTCCGCAACCAACGAAGTTCCATCAGGACCCGAATTCCAGTGAGAGATCACATCCATCTTGCCCGCCTTCGTGTGCCACGTTCCGCCGATCATCTTCTTGATCTGAAGATACGTAGCATCTGTCTTCATAGGTGAATCACCCATTTGCGCTGATGCAATGGATGCAAGTGCGACGACGAATAACAAACCACCTTTTACGAAACCCTTCATGATGCAAACTCCTCTTTTCCTTCCGGCGTGTATCGCACGCCGTTTTCTAAATATCCCTTGAGAGCGCTCTCGAAAATCTCGCGCATTCCCATCTCATACATCTTCACCATCTCTTCCGGAACAACGCCCCAAAAGGTGAGTTCCTTCTTGTAGATAGTTTCATTGCCATCCTCTTCCAAAGTGTCGACGCCGAACGCCGTCAATCCTTTTGCAAGCGCACTCGCACCGGACTGCGCGAGTTTGTATGGAGGATCGAAATAAACGATCTCTCCATAAATCGCTCCGCCACCATTCGAGAATTTCTCGCCTGATGTTCCACCAACATGCGAGTCGCAATAAACGGTCGAGTCGGGCTTGAAGCGATGTGGCCACCAAGCATCTAATTCCGAGGACAGGGCCGCGAACACTCGTTCACGCGGCGCATTGATACGCATTTCCTGCTGGACTTTAACCAGCCGGAATGAACCTTCCATTTCTTTCTCCTTCTCGCTCCGAGCCCCGAGTTCCGAGTTCCGAGCTTGCGTCAGTTCTGCGTATCGCTTCAAATGTAGGGCCGTCTCGGCCGCGCTCGAGCCCAGTGGCTCGACCCAGCGCTCATAGATCTGCCGCAGGGGAATGGCGTTTGCGTAATTGAAACGCTGCCGCCCTTCACGGCGAAAGAGCACAAGGCCGGCTTGCTCCAGCACTCCAAGGTGCTGCATAACCGCGAACCGGCTCAGATCCGGCAGTTGCCGGACCAGATCACCTGTTGTTCGCGGACCCTCGCGTAAGAGGTCCAAGACCTTTCTGCGATGGGGACTCGCTAGCGCTCGCCAGACGGATTCCGATTCCATGATTCGTCAATACGTTATATTTTTATAACATATTGGATCGGGCTTTGGCTGCTCGCATAAATACGGGGCAATCCTTAGCGGATTCGTTGGGTGAGTTCGTCAGGCTGCGGATGGGCTTCCGATTTGGAAGCAACCAGTGCGTGGAGCTCGCGGATTTGCCCTTGAAGGGCGTCCACTCGCTCGTTCAGGCCGTCAGTAGCCTGTTTATCGCTTCGAAGGATACGAGCCATCTTGCGTTGATGGTCTAGCAAGCCAAGGACGATAGCGCCGAGGCAGGCGATCCCGAAAACGCCGCACACGGCAATGGCCTTGATCATCTCGGGTGGGATTTGCAAAATTAAGCTCCTACCGATAGGGTAGCGAACCTGGGTTCGCGGTCCTAGGGCTTAAGCTGAAGCTGTTCGCTCGAAGATACGGCCGATGAGGAGCAGTCCTGCCACTACTAGGCAGAGAACAGAAAGCGTAACCGCGGCGGGAATTCCGAAGCTAACTCCGGCTACGCCGCTTAGAATGGCCACCACCACGAAGGCTAGCATCCATCTTTTGACCATGTTTCTCCCCGGCGTCGCGAGCGCGACACCCATATATAAGATCGGTTTGAGGCGGCTTTGGGTTCAGGGTTTCCTTGCGGGTCTGGGCTCAAAACCGGGTGTCTTGCAAGTTGCAAGCTCAAGTTTTATACTCAAACAAGGCCGGGCAATTTTGCCTGGTTGAGGAGAGTTTATGAAGTCCCTTTTGAGATCACTAACTGCCGCGGTGCTTGTGCTCAGCATTGTCGGCATCGCAACAGCGGGCAATCCTGCCCCCAAGAAGAAGACATGGGCGATCAAGGCCGACTACATCGAGGCCTGTTCGTGCAACCTGTTTTGCCAGTGCTACTTTGCGCCCGCACCCGAAGGCGGAGAGTTCTGCGAATTCAACAACGCCGTGAAGATCCGCGAAGGCCACGTCGGCGATACGAAATTGGACGGCGTGAAATTCTGGCTGTCCGGCGACCTGGGGGGCGACTTCTCGAAGGGCGAAATGAAGAGCGCTGTCGTAACCTTTGACAAGGGAACACCTCAAGCTCAAAAGGATGCGATCGTTTTTCTGGTGAATCAGATCTATCCCGTGAAATGGGGCAAGGTTGTTACCGACGAGCAGCCAATCACTTGGGAGCGCAACGGAGCTAAGGGCGTCGCAATGATAGGCGACGGAACAATCGGCAAGGTCGTGCTGGACGGAAAGGCAGACGCTGGCGGAAAACTGCCAACCATTCACAACCTGCAGTATTGGGGCGCGCAGAAGAATGAGGGCTTTGAGCTCGCGCACAGCACTCATCACTACAAAGGCAATGGCTTTGACTACGATGAGACCAACAAGAACGGATTCTTCATCACAATCGAATCACACGGCGACGTGCCTGGCTAGGAACGCTCTGACGAGAAATGAAAAGACCGGCTACGAGCCGGTCTTTTCATTTTCAAATGTTGGTGCAGAGAGCTTTGCGCCAATATCATCGGCGGCTTTAACAATGTCCGAGTAGTGGGTCTCTTTGTCGATAAAGAAAGTTACCAACCGAATGTCGCGCGAATCTTTCATACCGGCGCTGCGAACGCCGTCAACTTTACGAAGCGCGGCTGACAATTGATCGTCGTCGAAATCGGATTTAAGCATTAAGCGCATGTCGAATTCGCTGCCCGCCGCGCGGACCGCTCGCATCAAATCCTGCATGCTTTCCTTTTGAGAATCGAACGTGAAGTGCGCCGAGGCAGGCTTCATCACAAGCGTAAGATCTTTCAGGCCATCTACTTTTTCAAGGCTCGACCGAACCTTCTTCGCGCACATGTCTCATGACATGCCTTGGATAAACAGCGTGATTTCCTGTATTTGGGGCTTTACTGCCGATGCGGTGCCCTGCTGCTGAGCCGCAATTGTGAATCCGAGAAGCGTGGCAAGGATCATGATTTTAGGATACAACCCCGAGCACAGCTCTCCGGCGATTTACCAATTACAATTACGATTTACGTCTTAATGCGCCATCGTCAAGCTCTCGGCTTCGGCCGAAGCAGGACGCGTACGCAGCTGAGCCCAGGTTCGTAGCTCGTCGATCTCCTCGCGCATCATCACGCTCAACGGAACTACGGCTTTCGCTTCTCCGATGATGTCGTCCTGGGTGAGCTCGCGCCCCTTGTCAAAGGCGACAAACAAGGCGCCGACGACGACCTGCTCGATTTCTGCGCCGCTGAAACCGTCCGTCGCGTGCGATAGCGCTTTGAGATCATAGTTCGCCACGTCGCGTTTTCGCTTGCGCAAGTGGATGCTAAAGATCTGCTCTCGCTCACCATCGCCGGGAAGGTCGACAAAAAAGATCTCGTCAAAGCGGCCTTTGCGGAGCATTTCCGGCGGCAGGGCAGCAACCTGATTGGCGGTTGCAATCAAGAACACCGGCGCCGTCTTCTCTTGCATCCATGTAAGGAATGTGCTGAAAACGCGGGCCGTCGTTCCACTGTCGCTTACACCGCTGCCGCTTATGCCGGCAAAACCCTTCTCCAATTCGTCAGCCCACAAGATGCATGGAGCAACGGACTCGGCTACGGAGATGGCTCGTCGAATGTTTTCTTCCGATTGTCCGACAAGGGATCCAAAGATTCGGCCGACGTCAAGCTTCAGCAAAGGCAAATTCCAATTTGCGGAAACGGTTTTCGCAATTAACGATTTTCCGCAGCCTTGCACGCCGATCAAGAGAATTCCCTTTGGTGACGGCAATCCAAAGTCGCGTGCCTTATCTGTAAAACTCGAGGTGCGCTTTTCGAGCCACTCTTTAAGCAGTCCGGCTCCGCCAACATCCTTCAGCGATTCGTCAGCCTGATAGTATTCGAGCAATCCCGATTTTCGGATGATCTGCTTTTTCTCTTCGAGAACGACATCCAAGTTAAATGCTTTCTTCTCGACGAGCGATCGTGCAAAGACAGATTCGATTTCGTCAAGCGTGAGGCCCTGCGCTGACTTGACTAATTGTTCTCGCTTCTGCGGCTCCAACTTGGAATCGACGTTTGGATTGTCTTTGACCGCGGCGATCACTTTGTCCAGTGTCGCCTCGATTTCTGCGGTCTCCGGAAGAGGGAAGTCGAGAACGGTCACGTCCTTTTCAAGGTCAGTCGGGAGGCTTAGCGATGGGCCGAGAAGGATAATCGTTTGCGCTTTGCCTCGGAGCCTTACCGAGAGGTCTCGCAGGAGTCGCACCACGCGGTTGTCGCGCATGTAAGGATGGAAATCTTTGAGCAGGAAGACGGTGTATTCGGGCGCCTCATGTATAAGTGCAAGTGCCTCGAGCTCGCCGGGAAGTGTGGCGGGACGTGCGGGCCCCGATGTTCGGGGGACAGGCGGACGCATGCCTTGGGTGACCGTCCACGTGTACATCGTGCGATTCAGGTTCTTGCAAACATCGGTGATGGCTTGCTCGACCCGGCGCTCTTCCCAAGAGACAACATACAGAATCGGGTACTTCGCCCGTATCAGAACTTCGATTTCTTTGCCCGCGTCCACTTAGGAGAGTTTATCCAGGCAGCAGTTTTGGGTTCGCGCAAGTCCCAAACGAGATCCAAATCACCGGACTGCGTTGGGCACGCCGATCTTCCGACCGACCGCTTCCGCAACCGCTTGTAGCCGCGGCACCAGATCCGCAAACTCTTCTGATGAGAGACTTTGCGCGCCGTCCTTCAGTGCTTCCTCAGGATTCGGATGGACTTCGATGAGCAGGCCATCGGCGCCGCACGCGATTGCCGCTTTGCTTGCCGGCTCGATCAAATCTCGTCGCCCCGTGGCGTGAGAAGGATCAACGATCACAGGAAGATTGCATTGAGACTTCACCACTGGAACGGCCGAAATGTCGAGCGTGTTGCGTGTCGCCGTTTCAAACGTGCGGATGCCGCGTTCACACAAAATGATCTTTTCGCTGCCTGACGTGGCGACGTACTCCGCCGCGAGCAGCCACTCTTCGATTCGCGCACTCATTCCGCGCTTGAGCAAAACCGGCATTCCCGATCGCCCCGCCTCGCGAAGCAAATCATAGTTCTGCATGTTGCGCGCGCCGATCTGGAGGATGTCGACATGCTCCGCGACAAGAGTCACCTTTCGCGGATCCATTACTTCCGAAACGACCTTCAAACCAAATTGCTTTCCCGCATCTCGCAGCATTTCAAGAGCGGCAACTCCAAGACCGTGAAACGAATAGGGAGAGGTTGACGGTTTGTACGCGCCACCGCGGAGAACTTGCGCTCCAGCTTTTGAGACCGATTCTGCCGCTGAGAATAATTGCTCCTCAGATTCGACGGTGCACGGTCCCGCCATAAGCACAATTGAATTTCCGCCGAATGCAATTCCGCCAACATCGAACTTGGCCGTCTCCGCAATCCGCTCAAAGCCTTTGCCTAACGGAATCACTTGTTCGACAACGGACATCGACCGCAGACGTTTCAAGGATTCTCTCGCTTCCGGTCCAGGAATCTGCTCGACGTGAATCACCGTGCGATCAGAAGTCTCAACCGTGAGCGGCGAACATCCAAGAGCTCGAATTCGCTCGCAAATCGATTGCACTTCTGTTGCGCTGGTGCCCGAGTGGAGAACGACGATCAACGTGCGACCGCCTCCTTCATCGTTTCGACCAGAGCGGCTTCAAACACGTCTAGGTCCTCAGGCGTTCCAACACTCACACGCACTGCATATTCATTTCCGAGGATGTCACCCGGCCGAACAATAATGCCGTGCTCAAGCAAAGCCTGGAATACCGGTCGCGCGGGGCGGCCCAAATCTGCCCACACAAAATTCGCGTAGCTCTTTGTTGCCTTGGCGCCCACGCGCTCGAAAATCGACATGAGCCGGTCGAGTGCTATCTTTGTTCCGCTAAGGGTTTTCGCCAAATGAGCGGTGTCTTTCAGCGCTGCAACCCCTGCGACTTGGGCAAGGCTGTTCACATTAAACGGAGAGCGAACACGCTCCATGGCATCGGAAAGCCAGGCAGGGAAGAATCCATAACCTACGCGCAAACCGGCGAGCCCGTATGCCTTACTAAACGTTCGTAACCCGACAACTCTGTCCGTGCTCAAATAATCTTGCGAAGAAGGATAGTTCGGCAGGTAGGCGTTCGCAAATTCGAAGTACGCCTCATCGAGCACGAGGACAGCGCCTTCGGGAATTCTCTTCATGAAGGCGTCAAGCTCTGTTTTGCCTACTACCGTGCCGGTCGGATTGTTGGGGTTTGCTACGAATACGATCTTCGTGCGATCCGTAAACGCATTTGCCATCGCATCCAAATCATGCGTTTGCGCACCGTCGAGCGGAACGCGAATCAACTTGCAAGGGGCGAGCCCCGCAACGGCCGCGTATTGCACGAACGATGGATCGCCCATCACGACCTCGTCCTCTTCCGAACAAATCAACACGAGGCCAAGCATCCGGATCAATTCATCGCTGCCGTTGCCGACAACGATCTGATTCATCGGCAAGTTGAAATGTTGCGAAATGGCGGTGCGCAGATCGTGCGCCGCTCCGTCCGGGTATCGACTCAGGTCCTCAACTGCGGAACGCATTGCATCGAGAGCAAGCGGAGAAGGTCCCCAAGGATTTTCGTTGCTTGCGAGCTTTACAATGCGATCCAGCCCGAATTCGCGACGCACCTCCTCAATCGGCTTGCCCGGCGAATAAGGACGCATGCCGAGAACGTTGGGCCGAATGCGGGGAGTCATCAGCCAATTTTGGCTGATTTGTAGTTAGGCGACTCCGACTTTAGGTTCAGACATCATTGAGCGGTTCAATCCAAGCCAGTAGGTCAGCACCGCCTGCACCGCTTCCATGAAGCTTTCATAGTCAACTGGCTTTCGGATGTAGCTATTCGCACCCGACTCAAAGCAGCGCGCGATGTCGCCCTCTTCATCAGATGAGGTGAACACCACAACAGGCACCAAACTAGTCGCCGCGTTTTCGCGAATAAATTTCAATACTTCAAGACCGCTCACCTTGGGAAGCTTGAGGTCGAGAAGCACAAGAGAAATTGGACTGTCGGGCCGACCCAGCAGGCTAAGGGCTTCTTCACCGGTGCGAGCAACGACAAAGTCGTCCAACCCGGCACGGTGAAAGGCGCGCACAACAAGCCGCTCATCATCGAGGTTGTCCTCGACGAGCATGACCGGTAAGACGTTAATTTGTTTTCTATCTTTGTCCTGCATATGCAGACCGCTTCGCGAGGCCGTCCGTTACAGACGCTATCAAGAGTGACTGCGACTTTGGTGTCAGGGTTCGCGGTAGATTTCGCATTTTATCGCGATGAGACAATCCAGGTATTTCTTACTAGGAGCTTAGGTGTGAGAATCCTCGCCTTCGCCAGAAATTCACGCAAGGTTCCGGTGATGCGGTGGAGGGTGGTGCCGAGATAAGAATGGGTCGCAGTGGAGCACCCAGTCACGGGGTGCGCCCCATCTCGGGACGCTGTCGACCCAAACTTGCTTAGTTGAGGCGATTCAGCTCAGTTCAGCAAACGAAGTGGCGGCCAACATGCCGATCGCGGCACCGAACCGTGTGGCGTCAACTTCGTAAGATCTCGCGCGCCGCTCCGACGTGATAAATCTGAAGCGCACCGTATTTCGGTCCCGCTCGACTGCGCAAAGCCCATCCGGCCCCGCGAGGTGAGCCGAGCCACCAGGCTCAATCGAGACGAGCGACTCGATCGGGCATGTGATGCAGATGACTCTCTGCTCGGCGCATGCCTTGATGAGGCAAGTGCCATTTGGCATTTCCGATAAGGACAGCAAACAGCCCTCATCCACTCCTCGCATCAAGCAAAACTCCCCCGGCATATAAAGGCACTCCCCGGCTTTTGGCCGTTGATACACGTATACAGCCTTTCCGGCCAAGAAGCAAGAAAGCTTGGGAAAATAACGCTGAACCAGATCAACGATCGATGAATTCGGGAAGTCTCAATGCTGCTCGCTAGAACCCCTCAGCGGGTACGGATAGAGACGCTTGCTGACATACCGGGGCGGAGCTTGTCGAGATCCGGTTGGCCCACATCAAATCCCACACGTACAGGTACGCGCTGAACAACCTTTACAAAATTGCCACTCGCGTTATCCGGTGGCAACAGTGCAAACGTCGCACCGGTTGCCGGAGAAAGGCTCAAGAGGTGCCCCTTGAACGGATGGGAAGGGAAGCCATCAACATCGATCTCCGCTTCTTGTCCGTTCTGCAAACTGGCAATTTGCGTCTCTTTCAAGTTGGCATTGATGTACAAACTATCTTTCTGAACGAGGGACATCATCGGCGTCCCTGCCTGGACAAGACTGCCCTGATCAATCGTGCGGTTGCCGACCACGCCGTCGATGGGTGCATAGACCTTCGTATGTTGAAGGTCCAATTGCGCTTGCTGCAGTGCTGCTTTTGCCTGCTCAACTTTCGCTGCTGCTTGTTGCGCGGCAGCTTGTTTCGCGGCGACCACCTGAGAAACCGTATCCGCGGACTGTTGTTGACCAGCGGCCTGCGTTGCCTTGCCCTTAGCTGCGTCGATTGCATTCGACATCGACTGCTGATTGGCTTGAGCCTCACGCACGTTGCCGGCGGCAACGTCCTGCTGATGTCTTGCCGAGCTTGTCGCCGCGCGCGCTTGCGCAATCGCTGAATCGGCAATCGGCACGTTCTGTTGTGCAACTTTCAAATCGGACTTACGGCCTTCAAGATTTGCTTGCGCTGTTCCTACTTGGTCTTGTGCTGCTTGTAGTGAAGCGTTGGCCGTCTCCAAATCTTGTTGCGCAGACTCTGCTTGCTGCGCGCTAATCGCGCCCTGCGACACGAGGGTTTGAAATCTCTTTGCCTGCGCAGCCGCGTAAGCCTGGTGCGCTTGCGCCGATTTCACATTTGCTTGTGCGGTTCGCACGCTCCCTTCGGCGGCAACAACTTGCGATCGAGCGGACTCAACCGCCTGTACCGCCTTCGCGCGATTTTGGATCGCCGATCTAAGAACCGCATCGCTGGAGGCGACATTTGCGCTTGCGTTTCCTTGCTGTGCCCTCGCTACGCTGACCGCGGCAACTGCATTGGCTAATCCGGCTTGCGCTTGACCGATTCCACTTTGTGCCTGGATTACCCCGCCTTGAGCTTGTGTGAGCTGCCCACCACTTGTCTTTCGACTGAGAGCAAGATCAGCTTCTGCTGCTCTTTGCGCGGCAAGTGCTGCGCTCAGATTTGCTTGCGCTTGGGCGAGATTTGCCTGATAGGTTGAATCGTCGAGAACTACGAGAAGTTGCCCTGCCTTAACTTGTTGATTGTCATCGACAAGGATCTTCTGAACAGTGCCGGAAGCTTGCGGAGCCACGAGCGTGATGTTCGCCGCAAGAAAAGCATTGTCGGTCGAAACGTGACTATGAGAGTAAGAAAGAAATCTTGCAAGTTGGATAGCGCCAACGACGACAAGCAAGGTGACGGGAATCAAAATCCACCACCGTTTTTTCTTCGGTGTTTCCTTCGGCTCCTCGGCTATAGGTGATTCACGAAATGGCGGCTCTAACGGTTGGCCAATCGGACCACTCGGCTTTTCTTGTTCGGAATCAGACTTCCTCGCTTGCATAACTATTGCTCTCCCACACACTTTTCCGGCAATCCGGAAAGACCAGAAACTAATAAAGAAGCAACGCGTCGCACCTTCTCCTCGATTTCCTCCGAGGGACCGACCTGTGTTGTATTAAGGCTGTAGGGAAGCAATGCGTTAGTCGCAAGGATCATTGCTTCGGCCGCAGCAGTGGCATCACATCTGGGAAGCTCTCCTGCCTTACACGCATCGATGAGTAGCTCCTTGATGAGTTCGCCTTCTTGCGCGTGATACAGCTCCTTCCTCACCAAGAGTTCTTTTTGCAAAGCGGCGAGCATTTCATCGAGGCATGTCGCGTTGCGGCAGTAGTCAACGCGACTCATGACGCGCTCGAGGAGAATTTCCGTGATCTTGTCCGGCGCTGGCATGTCTTCATCTGCAATGCGCGCCATCTTGCTCAGAAGCCTCTCATGGAGCCTATCGACGCAAGAAAGAGCGACCTGTTCCTTGCTCGAAAAGTAGAGGTAGACGGAGCCCTTACCAATCCCCGCTTCAGCGGCGAGGTCATCGACCGTAGTCTTTTGATAGCCAAAACGGGCGAGCAACCGGTCCATCGCATCCAACAGCGACTCCCGAACTTCCTCTCTCGTGGCGGTCCTCTGACTCATGACTGAATTCGTCTTTTAGTCATTATCCCACAAGATGGCTCTGACTTACGGGCCCTTTCCACATCCGTGGATAACCGCGTGGATAACGCGAGGGCTACTTTAAGGTTCGGCACAGCCGTAAGCTAGCCGGCCGTAGGGCTGTAATGGACGATCCGCAGGGCTATCTCGAAGTAGATGATGAGCCCCGTGGCGTCGACAAAGGTCGTGATGAACGGCGCGCTCATCACGGCCGGGTCGATCCCGACCTTTTTCGCCATGAGGGGCAGCATGCTTCCGACCGTCGTCGCCCAAAGAACGATCGCGGGAAGCGTTAGTCCGACAACTAGGGCAAGGGATACCGGAGAACTCCAGCCCAACACGGGCACGGGCAGCCATGTCCTAATAAATCCGACCAAGCCGAGAATCGCTCCGGCAATGAGCGCGGTGAGGGCTTCTTTGCCCATGATGCGGAGCCAATCGTTCGTTTTGATTTCGCCAAGCGCGAGAGATCGCGTAATCGTCGTCGTCACCTGAGACCCGGAATTACCGCCGCATCCGATCAGCAGCGGAATGAAAAAGGTGAGCGGGTTGAGATGCATTTTGTCGCCGCTGTCTTGCCCATACCAACGCAGCACGTTTCCGGTAAGGCTCTCTGCAACGAACAATCCAAACAGCCACGGCACGCGCCGCTTAACAAGTTGCCAAACACTGAGGGACAAATATGCTTCGGCAGGTCCTGAAACGGCACCCAATGCAAGGACGTCTTGCGTATCGGCTTCTTCGAGGATGTCGTGGGCGTCGTCAACGGTGAAGATGCCCAGCATCCTTCCGCGGTAGTCAACGACAGGCAACGCATAAAAACCGTATTTCGCCATAAGACGCGCAGCTTCTTCTTCATGCATGTCTGGCGGAACGGAGATGACGTCGGTCATCATCATCTCTTTTGCGGTTTGATGTGGATCGGCTCGCAATAGGCGTCGAAGACTAAAAATTCCAAGAAGGTGCCGATACTCGTCGAGGACGTAGATGTCGTTGATCATCTCGTACTCGGCTTCGGGTTTGTCCTTGAGGTCGCTTAGGATTTCTGCGGTTGTCGCATCCGGTCGGACTTCGACAAAGTCTTCCGTGATGAGTCGCCCAACTGAGTCTTCCGGATAAGACAGAAGCCTCTTGATCTCGCTCGCGTCTTCTTCGGGAATGACTTCGAGAATCGCTTCGCGTCGCTCTACCGCGAGCTCTTCCGTAAGCTCGATGGCGTCGTCCATCGGCAGGATGTCGATGTAATGGGCAACGGTCGTGTCGGGAAGCTCGTCCAGGTAAGCGCGTGCGTTTTCAGTAGGAAGCTCTACAAGGATGTCGGCCGCTTTTTCTTCGTCAAGCCTTTGCAAGATCCAAAGGCCCTCTTCGACCTCCAGGCGCGACAATGCCTCAGCAATGTCTTCAGGTCGAATTGAATCGAGGTGTTCCCGGATGACTCCGGGGTCTTCGATCTTCGCGAGCGTACGTAGCTCGTCGACAAACGTTTTCTCGTCGGTTCGCATGGCGGCTTCCTTTATTTGTCAACCCGGTCGGCATGATGCCGGCTCCCGGTCTAAGTGCCGCCTCGAGGGCGGCGCTAACGTTCGTGGGTATCCATATAGTTGTGGGCGCCTTCCCGAAGGCCCAAGAAGATCAGGGGTCTTGGGTGGGAGAGCATTAGGAGTGTGACCTACCCGGTATGAGCATGTCAACCAGTCCTATGGTTCCTTTCGGTTCGCTTCGCGAGGCTTTGGATGCCTGTTTCCCGAGGCTCTGGGCTATGGGCTCAAGGCTCTGGGCTCATGCACGTAAGAACTGCTGGGAGCTAGATCCGCGATCCGGGATCTGCGATGCAAAGTATCCTCATCCCCGCATGCTGGATCGCTTTCGCGAACACCTGGAGAAGAAGGGTCTCATTCCGCCCGGAATGCGTGTGCTTGTTGGCTATAGCGGGGGAGCTGATTCGACCTGTCTGCTCCATCTACTGCATTCACTAGAAATCGACATTATTGCCGCACACCTTCATCACGGCCAACGATCCGAAGCGGAAACAGAACTGAAGTTGTGCGAGGCATTTTGTAAGGATCTCGACATCCCGTTCCTCGCCGGTCGAGCGGATGTCCCGCGTCTTGCCCAAGACCAAAAGATTGGCTTGGAAGAAGCCGGGAGGGAAGCGCGATACGGTTTCTTCCAGCAAGCCGCCCATCAAACCGGCTGTGCTCTAATCGCAACCGCTCACACCATGAGCGACAACGTCGAAACGATCCTTTTCAATATTTCGCGTGGCACAGGCTTGACCGGTTTGTCGGGAATTCCTGAGCGCCGAGAAAACATCATTCGTCCTCTTTTAGAATTCACCCGAGATGAAACGCGCGCCTATTGCACGGACCGAGGTTTCTGGTTTCACGACGATCCGGCGAACGAAGACTTTTCATTCTCGCGAGCGCGTATCCGTCATCGAATTCTTCCGGAACTGCAGTCGATCAATAGCTTCGCCGAAGATGCGATTTCTCGGCTTGCTCACATCGTCGGAGAAGAAGATAGGTTTCTCGATTCCATGGCCGCCGCTGCGCTTGAGCAATGCGAAATCACGCCAAACGGGGAACTCTCATTCTTAACGTCTGACGTCGAAGTAATTCTCGACCGAGAAAAGTTTTCTGTCCTTCCGCCGGTGCTGTTTAAACGCGGTCTCAGATTGATCGTCGGTGTTCTCGGCGCTACCCTAACGTCAGAGCAAATCGAGATCCTAGTGAATGGTGTTAGCGACGAAGAGAAAGGAAGTGTCACCACCGAAGGGTCGGTGGTTGCAATCGAGTGGGACATTGACCGCGTGCATGCGCGACAACTCAATCCTGCGGAGGTTTTCAGAAGCTCGCTAGAAGTACCAGGCGAAGTCGTCAGCGATGAATTCGGCTGGTCGCTAACAGCAAATGAAGCAGCCCCATCCAACAAGGACCCAAACCGGACCGCACTTTTTGCTGAATTCGACGTCGAAAAAGTGAAAGGAGCGTTGTATTTCAGAACTGCGAAACCAGGAGACACCATGCAACCGCTTGGGTTCAACGGAACTCGAAAATTGAGCGATATTCTGTCTGAGGCAAAACTAACCAAAGCGGCGCGCTCAAGATTGCCGATTATTTGTGATATGGTCGGGTGCCTTTGGGCTCCGGGCGTATGCAGGGATGCACGAACCTTGCCTGATTCGACGACAAAACAGGTGATCTCATTGAGCTTTGAGCCCCTCCAAAAGGCCCCAAGCCATAATTGAAGAAACGTAGGAACGGGCTAAGACGTAGCCTAGACGAGAGACAAATTACGGAGTTGTATTGAACAAGGCCGCCAAATTCATTTTCATAACCCTGATCGTGGTCGTTTTTGTAGTAGCGATCGCGAATATCACCGGAGGTAATGGCACGTCCCTATTTGGGATCAAGCAGCCTACCAAATGGCACTACAGTGAACTCCTTCAGAAGATTCCGGTTAAGACCGATGCACAGCTTGCGGAAGATCTGAGAGAGGCGAAGGAAAAGGGAACAAAGCCGCCTTCGCTCGTAAGTTCGATCAAGACGCTTGAGATTCAGCCGGATAACAGGTCGATTACGGGAACACTTTCCGGTACCGATGAGAAGTTCATCGCCGATGGACCGACCGAAGGCGGTTACGACCCACTTATCAATCAGCTCAAGGCGTACAACGCGCAGAATCCCGCAAACGCGATCACCTTTGATTTTGCGAGGCCGCCGGCATTGCAGAACATCTTTGGACTCCTTTCTGTGATCGCGCTACCACTGATGCTTTTCGCGCTCGTGTATCTCTTCTTCCTGCGCCCCGTGCAGATGGGCGGGAATCAGGCGTTGAGCTTTGGCCGCAGTCGAGCAAAAAGAGTCGGCGAATCTGGACCCAAGATTACATTCGACGATGTTGCCGGAATCGACGAAGCGAAGCAAGAGCTTTTTGAGATAGTCGACTTCCTCAAGAACACCAAGAAGTACGCGGCGCTTGGCGCGAAGATCCCGAAGGGAATCCTTCTCACGGGACCTCCGGGCGTTGGAAAGACTCACCTCGCGCGAGCGATCGCTGGCGAGGCCGGCGTTCCGTTCTTCCACATCAGCGGATCAGACTTCGTCGAAATGTTCGTCGGTGTCGGTGCAGCGCGCGTACGAGATCTTTTCGAAACTGCGAAGGCCCATCGCCCATCGCTCATCTTCGTCGACGAAATCGACGCAGTGGGACGACAGCGAGGCGCAGGTCTTGGTGGCGGACACGATGAACGAGAGCAAACGCTAAACCAGCTGCTCGTGGAAATGGACGGCTTCGATCCGAATAGCGGCGTCATTTTGATTGCCGCTACAAACCGACCCGATGTTTTGGATCCCGCGCTGCTTCGCCCTGGCCGCTTCGATCGACAGATCGTTGTTGACGCGCCGGATGCGAATGGTCGCCATGCGATCCTCAAGATCCACTCCAAAGGCAAACCGCTGGAGCCGGACATCGATCTTGAAACTCTAGGAAAACGAACTCCCGGTTTCACTGGCGCCGACCTAGCGAACATGCTGAACGAAGGCGCTTTGCTCGCCGCTCGACGCGGTCACAGCAAGGTGAGCCAGCCAGATCTTGAAGAAGCGCTCGACCGTGTAATGGCGGGTCCGGAGCGACGAAGCCGAATCATCGACGCCAAAGAGCGAGTGGTCCTTGCTTATCACGAAGCAGGTCACGCGATTGTTGGTGAAGTGTTGGAGCACTCGGATCCTGTTCACAAGGTCACGATTCTTCCCAGAGGCATGAGCCTCGGCTCGACGATGTATTTGCCTGAACAGGACAAGTACCTCGTCAGCAAGAATCAGTTGCTCGATCGCATCGCCACTGCTTTAGGCGGCCGCGTAGCGGAAGAAATCGTCTACGGCGAAGTCTGGACCGGTGCGGTCAACGACCTCGAGCATGTCACGAGGATTTCTCGCGCAATGGTTTGCGAGTACGGCATGAGCGAGCGCCTCGGCACCCTTGCCTTAGGCAATCGGCATCACAATCCGTTCTTAGGTCGTGACTACGCCGACGAGCGCAACTACTCGGAGGAGATCGCGAAGGTCATCGATGAGGAAGTCCACGCGATCGTGGAGAAGTGCCACTCACGAGCGACCGAGATTCTCGTGAATTACCGCGAGCCTCTCGACGCGGTCGTCCAAGCCCTTCTCGAGCGAGAGACTCTGAACCGCGAGGATTTCATCGCCGTCATGAACGGGCAGACCTTGGAGCCACTCGCCAAAGGTACTCCCGCTCCTAAGTTACAATCTCCTTCTCGAGAGGTCGAGCGTCAACCTAAACCGACGACGATTCCACCTCGATTGGAACCGGGCCCAGCCTAAAGCGGGCATCCAAGTAGCGGAAATTATGAAGGCTCAGAGGAAACTCTGAGCCTTCTTCACATTAAGCCTAACTGAGCTACCATCGGGGTTCGGAACTCGCGGTCGGGACGCTGTGTTATACTGCAACGCGGGAGGCTCATGACGCCGATTTTGGACGCGAACGCTCTATATAAAAGAGGGTTCGAACTTCGTTGTGAAGGTCGATATATCGAATCAAAAGCTGAGCTACAAAAGGTCCTACAACTTGATCCCAACCATTTCGAAGCCAAGTGGCAGTTGGGCTTGATTCAGGGCTTTGAAGGCGACTTCGAGGGATCCCTCGCAACACTTCAAAAGCTAGCAGACGAAAATCCTTCTCATACGAATATTCGATACGACTTAGCGATGACGCAGATGATGCTCGGCATGTATGCCGAGGCGTGCGATAACCTCCGAGCCGTCCTGCGTCAGGACCCCAGCCACGAAAACGCCAACCGCCAGATTGCGTACTGCTAACTCTCGAATGGGGCTGCCGCCAAACGCGGACTGGCACATGTCTCAAAAATTCGGAACGGAAGACCGCGTGTGGAGGCTAAGTAAGTCGTTGTGAACTTCCTGCGCAGCCGCTGGCCGATTATCTTTCTCGCTCTCGCACCGTTGTTGATTCTGTGGCCGGCCGTCTTTGGCGGCCAGGCGATCGGTCCGTGGGACCACATCCGCTCCATGGCCCCTTGGATGGGCCCGACGCCGCAAACCCCGTGGGACGTGCTGCAGGCGGACGGCGTCTTGCAATTCGCGCCGTGGCGATCGCTCGTGTTTGAGGCTTGGTCTCATGGCCAGATCCCGGCATGGAACAACTACCAATTGATGGGAACGCCGCTACTGGCGAATTCTCAATCGGCCGGCTTCTATCCACTTCACATCCTCGTCGGTCTCCTTCACATCCCGCTTTATCCCGCGATGACCATGCTCGCCTGGTTTCACTTGTTCTGGGCGGGGCTCGGCGTTTATCTTCTTGTCAGAAGAATGGGCGGTGCGCAAGTTGGTGCCGCAATCGCTGGCGCTTCGTTTTCTTTGTCCGCGTTCATGACCTACTGGACGGCCCTGCCAAGCGTGATCATGACCGTCGCCTGGATTCCTTGGGCACTTGCTTGCACGATCGCCCTTTTTCAAACGGATGCGATGTGGGGAATCGCAGACTCCACTCATTTCACTTCCGTCAATTTCTCTCCGCAAGAAGCACTTGGACAGGCTATGGCTCAACGCAGAGCGCATATCCATTGGACGATTGGTCTTATCGGCTCTGTGGCAATGATGGTGTTGGCAGGCCATCTGCAATTCGTCGCGTTTGGATTGCTCGCCATTGCGGTGGTCGGATTTGCGATGTTGTTTAGGCTCGTCGTGATAAATCGGCATGCGAGATTCACGGTTATTAGGCGCAAATTTGGATCGGATGGGCCGGAGCAAGAATCCGTTCGCGAGATTTCTGGTCCAATCCACTTTCCAGCACATTGGGATCCTAAGCTTAGAATTCCACGTGGACAAGTTGTCGCG